>JACCDQ010085366.1_pt1 | contig 22856 bp, 12 predicted proteins | sample 7446031 | NCBI WGS metagenome assembly JACCDQ01 (sample SAMN15323442, study PRJNA562643) | freshwater metagenome | isolation source: river surface water | place: USA:Blue River Watershed | collected 2017-08-17 | reverse complement strand
TTTCTACTTTTTTTCCATTAATAAACGTATTGATGAACTGCAGATTTTTTACATTTTCAACAGAATAAGGCGAAGCTGCTTTGTCAATTTTTACGTTTTTAAGAATTACATTTTCTATAGGCAACTCTTTATAACCTTTAGCTAAAACTCCATATTTACCGGCATTTTTAACATTTATATTTTCAAGTACAATGTTTTTAACCTGTGGAATAAACGAACCCGTTTGATTACCATACACATTATAGAACATATCCAATATTAAAACACATTCCTTAACCTGGCCTACTTCGATATTTCTAACAAAAACATTTTCAACAAGCCCGCCTCTTCTGGAATTTGATTTAATACGAATGACTCTGTCTAAATTAGGACTATCCATAGCACAATTTTCAACAAAAACATTTTTTACCCCACCAGTCATTTCGCTTCCTATTACAACACCTCCATGACCATCAAGCATTTTACAATTTTCAACAATGATATTCTCACTTTTCATCGCTACTCTTCTTCCATCAGCATCTTTTCCGGCTTTTATAGCAATACAGTCATCTCCGGTATTGAAAGAACAGTTTTTAATGATTACGTTTTTAGAATATTCCGGATCACAACCGTCATTATTAGGACCATGGCTTTCTACAGTTACTCCATCAACAGTCACATTAACAGATTTCATAGGATGAATAACCCAAAATGGAGAATTTACAATTTTAACATCCTTAATCAAAGCGTCGGTACAACCGAAAAACTCAATAAAATTAGGTCTTAAATAAGAACCTTCTCCATAAATTCTTTCTTCAACCGGAACGCCTTGTTCTGCCGATTCAACTAAACGGATACGGTTTTTAGGATCATTTTGATTCCCTCTTCCTTCGGCCCAACCATAATGTTTAGCTCCACACCAGTACCACCAATTATCATTATTAGCCTGACCGTTCAAAATACCTTTACCGGTCACCGCTACATTCTTTTTATTGTAAGCATATATCAGCGGCGAATGATTCATCAATTCCGTTCCTTCAAATGAAGTTCTTACTAATGGATAATCAGAAGATTTAGTACTGAACAAAATTTCAGCTCCGTCTTCCAAATGAAGATTTACATTATTATCTAAATGAATTGGTCCGGTTAAAAATTTACCCGCAGGAACAACTACCTTACCTCCTCCGTTTTTAAAACAGGCTGCAATTGCTTTTGTAAAAGCCTCCGAATTATTAATTACTCCTCCACTCTTTGCGCCATAATCAACAATACTATAGCTTTTATTTGCAAAAACAGGAACCACAACCCCTTTCTCAATTTGCTGCTTTACTTTCCATGGGTTTGCTAAAATTGCATTGGCTTTTTTTTGAGCTGAACAATTAGTTGAAAAAGCCAAAACCATAGAAAAACAAATAAGGGAAGTATAAAGTTTATTCATCATGGATTTAAAAATTAAAGAAGTTTAAATTGAGATTAAAAAATCATTTCGGCTAAAAAAAAAGCTGATTTCATGTAATCGATTACACAAAGCTATAGTTATTTTTTTATTTAAACTATAAAAATCATCAAAAAAAATAGATTTACATAAAAAAAAGAGCATTTATTTTACTTAATAAAAAAATAAGCTTTTAATTCGTAAAATACTATAAAACCGTATTTTAGATAAAAAACAAAGGCAAAAACCTTAATTTAATTTTAAAATGCTACCAATATCAATACCAAACAAATAATTATATAAAAAAATATAGTATTTTTACCGAGATAGACCAATTATAATGAGTGGAAAAACAACAATTTATGACATTGCCAAAGCGCTAAACATAACTGCTGCTACCGTTTCGAGAGCCTTAAACAACAATCCTAAAATAAGTCAAAGCACTCGAAAATTAGTCCTGGAAACGGCTAATAAAATGAATTACAAGCAAAACAAATTAGCATTAGCATTAAGAAGTGGAAAAAGTAACAATGTAGGCGTTATTGTACCGCGTATTAATACTAATTTTTTCGCTTCGGTAATCCGAGGTATTGAAGAAGGCTTACATCCTGAAGGTTATCAGGTTATTATTTGTCAAACTCATGAAGACGAAAGTCGGGAAATTGAAAATGTCAACACCTTATTAAACGCTCAGGTTGATGGTATTTTTATGTCTATTTCCAATCTTCCAAAAGAAGACAATCACTACATAGAACGTGTTATCCAAAAAAACATTCCTTTAATATTTTTTGACCGAAAAAAAGAAATGAAGAATGTGAGTTCGGTAACTATTGACGATTATCTGGCTTCTTACCAAACAACTCAACATCTTCTTAAACAAGGCTGCGACAAAATTGCCTATTTTTCAGGAGATCGTTCTTTAGAAATCTATGAAGACCGCTATAGAGGATACGAACAAGCCTTACTAGACAATAACATTCCTATAAACAAGGATTACATTATCAATATAAAAAGTAATGTGGTTGAAGGACGGGAAGCTGCAGAAAAATTATTAGCACTGGAAAATCCTCCTAATGCTATTTTTTCTACCAGTGATTTTGCTGCTCTGGGTGCTATCCAACAATTAAAAGAACGCGGCATCAAAATTCCGGAAGATTTCTGTGTTTTTGGTTTTGGAAACGAACCTTTTACCAAATTCATGGAATTGTCTATCTCTACCGTTGACCAATCGCCTTTAGAAATGGGAAAAATGGCCGCTCAGGTATTTTTGGAAAAAATCAATAACAACGACAACAAAAAATCTGAAAACAAAGTGGTTTTAATGCCTAAATTATTGATTAGACAATCTTCAACTAGAATTGAATAAAAATTCAAATCACTAATAAAATTTTACCGCAGATTCACAGATTATAAATTTTATAATCTGCGAATCTGCGGTATTTTTTTAAGTCTAAAGTAATTTAAAACCAATAAAAAAAGGGAGGCGTTTTAAAAAAACAACCTCCCTTTTTAACTAAAAACAAAATCTAAAAACAATCTTTATAGCGATACTCCTCGTTTCCAAGGAATAAAGTCATTTTGATTCAAAATTGCAGCCTTGGTTTTTACTTCACCACTCGCTACTTTAATAATAAACTCTAACATCTCGTCAGCCGTTTGCTCAATCGATTTATCACCTGTGATAATTTCACCAGTATTAAAATCGATAATATCAGACATTTTTTGAGCCAATTGCGTGTTAGACGATACTTTCACAACCGGAGCAATTGGGTTTCCTGTTGGCGTTCCTAAACCTGTTGTAAACAATACCATATTAGCACCTGAACCTACCATTGCTGTAGTACACTCAACGTCATTTCCTGGAGTACATAACAATGTAAAACCTGGTTCGTTAATATATTCTCCGTAATCGTAAACCCCCACAATTGGAGAAGTTCCTCCTTTTTTAGAAGCACCTGCAGATTTCATTGCATCCGTGATCAAACCGTCTTTAATGTTACCCGGAGATGGATTCATATCAAATCCTGAACCAGCATCAACAACAGTTTTTTCATACCATTTCATCAAGTCTAAGAAACGCTGACCATCTTTATCATCGATACAACGGTTTACTAATTCCTGCTCAACTCCACATAATTCAGGGAATTCAGAAAGAATTGTAGTTCCTCCTAATGCAACTAATTTATCAGACAATACTCCTAATGTTGGGTTTGCCGAAATTCCAGAGAATCCATCAGAACCACCACATTCTAAACCAATTCTTAATTTAGATAAAGGTGCCGGAGTTCTCTTAATTTGGTTTGCTTTTTTAATAGCTTCAAATGAATCCTTAACCACACTGCTCAACATTGCTTCGATAGTACCGATAGATTGTTGATCGTAGATTAAAACCGGTTTTTGGTTATTTGGATTAATTGCTTCTAAAGCCTCTTTGAAAATTGAAATCTGAAGGTTTTGACAACCTAAACTCAATACAGTAGCTCCGGCTACGTTAGGATTATTTACATATCCAGCTAATAATTTAGCCAAACTGTGCGCATCCTGACGAATTCCTCCACAACCACCTTGGTGCGTAATGAATTTCACTTCAATATTATTGAACAAATCAGCATCATTTGAAGCCGCTTCATTACCATGACCACCTGTTTCTGATTTTACTAATGAGCGCAACAACAATTGGTAATCGTTTTCTTTTGGCTTCATTAATTCTTTTTCAAAAATATCTTTTAAGATTTCGATATTTCTGTTTTCACAAAATACTAATGGGAAGAACAACCAAACATTCTCAGTTCCTACCTGACCGTCTTCACGGTGGTATCCCATGAAAGTTTTATCTTTCCATTTGTCAACATTAGGGATTTCCCATCCAATAGAATCTGTTTTTCCAGTTACTTTAGCACTTTCGTGTTTTACGTTTGTAGTAGCGATAACATCACCTTTAGCGATTTTTTGACTCGCTTTCCCCACAATCACACCGTACATGTAGATTTTGTCACCAACTTCAAAATCTTTCATCGCAATCTTATGCTTCATTTTAGTGTCTGAAACAACTAAAACATCCTGTCCTTCAAATGGAATTACTTCGCCTGCTTTTAGGTCAACCAAAGCAACTGCCACATTATCCGAAGGATCTACTTTTATTAATTTCTTTTGCATCTTACTAACTTGATTTTTTTATTTCTTAATTTTTTTGAGAAAAATTGATATAGCCTTGCTCGATACCGTTGGCTTCAATTTCATTTAATGCAAGCACTAAGGCTTGTGCTAGTCCGTCTACTTTATTTAAATCTTCATCCCAAAAATCTGTATTAGCTAAAACTGCAGCTACAACTGATTCTAAATTTCCTAATTCCCAAGCTTTTTTGAATGCTTCAACTAATTCCGGAGTATCTTTTACCGGTAAAGCTTCGTTATTCCAAGTTCCTTTGTAAAATTGAATTAAACAAGCTAATGAAAAAGTCAAACTAGTAGGAAGTGTTTTTGTATTATTATAATAACCTAACAAACTTGGCAATACTCTTACTTTGAATTTTGAGATTGAATTTAAAGCAATATCAGCTAATGCATGCTTAATAAATGGATTTTTAAAACGATCCATTACCTCCTCAGCATAAGCAGTGATTTCATTTTTATCCATAGGAAGCGTTTCGCTAATTTCACTGATTACGTTATCTACAAACGGTCCTGTGAAACCTCCATTAACTGTTTCCATAACTAATTTGTTACCATATAAAAGAGAAACTGGAACCATTGCTGTATGCGCACCATTCAAAATACGAACTTTGATCATTTTGAAAGGACGAATATCATCAACAATCTTCACATTCAAATCTGTTTTGTGGAATGGTAATTTTGCTTTCAAATCCTCACCTCCTTCAATAGCCCAAAGGAAGAATGGTTCAGCAGCAACAATTAAGTTGTCTTGGTAATCTAATTTGCTATTGTATTCTTCAATTTCAGCTCTTGGATATCCAGGAACAATTCTGTCCACCAAAGTACTGTGGTACGTACAATCTTCTGAAACCCATTTTTTAAATGCAGCATCTAAATTCCATAAATCACAATATTGCAAGATGCATTTTTTCAAGGCTTCTGAATTATAATCAATTAATTCACAAGGAATGATAGTTACTGCTTTAGAAGCATCTCCATTAAAATGTTTGAATCTTTCGTGTAATAAAAGAGTCAACTTAGCAGGAAATGAAGCTGGTGGCTGCATATCAGGCGTATCTGTTCCAACGAATTCAATTCCGGCCTCAGTAGTGTTTGAAACAATAAACTGAAGTTCTTCTTCTTTGGCTAAAGCCAAATAATCTGCAAAATCAGTATAAGGATTGATTCCTTTTACAACATTAGTAATTAACTGAATATCCTGAATTTTTTCCCCTTTTTTGATTCCGTTCATAAACAAGGTATAAAGACCGTCCTGATCGTTAATCATGTTTACCATACCACCTGCTAACGGCTGAACCATTGCTATACCAGCATTGAAATCAACTTCATTGTTTAATCTTTGAAAAGCGTAATCAACAAACGCTCTTAAGAAATTACCTTCTCCAAACTGAACTACTTTAATTGGGTTTAATTTTTCTAAACCCCTGTTTTTTCTGTTTAATTTTTCCATTACTTCTGACATAACTGGTTCTATTATTTTTTTTATTTTTTACGTAAATCAGCAATAATTGCTAAAGTATCTTTTACTTTTTGAGTTAATCCTGAGTAATCTCTGCTTTGTAAAACTGCAGCTGAAATTAATTGAGAACCAATTCCAACGCAAGTCACACCTGCATCAAACCATGATTTTAAATTATCTCTTTCAGTAGAAACTCCACCTGTAGGCATAATGCTTGTCCAAGGACATGGCCCTTTGATTCCTTTGATAAATTGTGGTCCGTAGATTTCTCCTGGGAACAATTTTACAATTTCGCAACCTAATTCTTCAGCTCTTGCAATTTCAGTTAAAGTACCACAACCAGGAGACCATAATACTTTTCTACGATTACATGCAATAGCGATATCTTCTCTGAATACCGGAGTAACAATAAAGTTTGCTCCTAACTGCATATACAATGAAGCAGCAGCAGCATCTGTTACTGAACCAACTCCCATGATCATTCCAGGTAATTCTTTGATAGCATATTTTGTTAATTCAGCAAAAACTTCGTGAGCGAAATCTCCTCTGGCAGTAAATTCCATCAAACGGGCACCACCATCGTAACAAGCTTTCAATACATTTTTACTTACTTCGATATCATTATTAAAAAACAACGGAACCATTCCTGTTTCTTTCATTGCAGATGCAACTTCTATACGTGTAAACTGAGCCATTTTATCTTTTTTTATCTTGAAACTTTACCTGTGAAATCTCCATCAAGTAATTTTTCAATTTCATTTTTAGTAATTAAATTATAATCTCCGTAAATAGTGTGTTTTAAACAACAAGCAGCAACCGCAAAGTTTAAAGCTCTTTGTTTATCCAATGGCTCTTCGTTTAAACCATAGATTAAACCTCCCATAAAAGCATCTCCACTACCTACTCTGTCTACAACCGGAGTAACCTCCTGAACGGCAGCTTTAAAAACTTCTTTTCCATCATAAAGGATTCCTCCAATACGTTGGTGAGAAGCACTAACTGAATAACGTAAAGTAGTTGACATGTATTTTAATTCAGGACAAAGTTTGAACACTTCATTATACAAAGCAGGCAATGTATGAACTTCTTGATAATCAGGATCAACCTTATCTAAACCTAACATAAAGTTAGCAGTATCTATGTCTCCTAAGATAATATTACTGTACTTTAACATTTCCGGCATCACATCTTTAGGTTGTTTTCCATAATTCCAAAGTTTTGAACGGTAATTCAAATCGGTAGAAATAGTTAATCCTAATTCGTGAGCTACTTTAATAGCCTCAAAACAAGCTTCTGCTGCCGTTTCAGAAAGAGCCGGAGTAATTCCGCTCCAGTGAAACCAGGTAGCATCTTTTAAAATTTCTTTCCAGTCAAATTCTCCTTTTTTCAAAGTAGACATTGAACTGTTAGCTCTATCGTAAATTACATTACTTGCACGTGTACTGGTTCCTGTTTCAAGGAAATAAATCCCTAAACGATCCCCACCTTTCATTACATTTTGACAATCTACATCCAGTTTGCGCATTTCGTGAATTGCACAATTCCCTAATTCATTATTAGGTACTTTAGTAACAAATTCTGCTTTCATCCCGTAATTTACAAGCGAAACAGCAACATTAAATTCTCCTCCACCATAGGTCGCTTTATACGATTCGGCCTGAGCAAACCTCAAGTGCCTGTCTGTAGACAAACGCAGTAGAATTTCTCCAAAAGTGACTACTTTTTTCATATGTAGTTAATATTTTTTTTCAAGGAATATGTAATCGCCATTCTTCATTTATATTCTTAATAATTGAATCAGGGCGATTTCAAATGAAAAATTTTTATAAATTATACTTTAATTATTTTACCGGAAATTTGAAATATTCCTTAGCATTACCATAGCTAATATCAGAAACCATTTTTCCAATCCATTCCATTTCAGAAGCAGGTAATTCACCTCTTTTGATTTCGTCTCCTAAAAGGTTACAAAGAATACGACGGAAATATTCGTGTCTTGGAAAAGACAAGAAACTTCTTGAATCAGTCAACATTCCCACAAAACAGCTAATCAAACTCATGTTAGAAAGAGCATTTAATTGTTTTGTCATACCGTCTTTTTGATCTAAGAACCACCATCCTGAACCAAATTGTACTTTTCCTCTAACACTTCCGTCATTAAAGTTACCAATCATAGTAGCCATCACTTCGTTGTCAGCAGGATTCAGGTTATAAATAATAGTTTTAGTCAATTTATCTTTACTATCCAAAGCATTTAAGAAAGCAGATAATTTTTGAGCCTGTGGATAATCACCGATAGAATCCCATCCTGTATCAGGTCCTAAAATACGGTGCATACGTGCATTATTGTTTCTCAAAGCTCCTAAGTGAAATTGTTGTACCCATCCAAATTCATGATACGTTTCACATAAGAAAACTAAAATTGCACTTTGGAATTTCAATGCTTCTTCATTGCTGATAGCCTGGTTTTCTCTTTTCTTTTTGAAAATAGCAACCACTTCGCTTTCAGTATAATTTTCGAAATAAATTTGGTCTAATCCGTGGTCACAAAGTTGGCAACCATTCGCATTAAAATACTCAATTCTGTTTCTTAAAGCAGCTTGTAAATCAGCATAAGTATTGATTTCAATAGAAGCTTTTTGTCCTAAAACATCAAGGTATTCGTTGTATCCGTCATTTGCAATTAAGATCGCTTTATCAGGTCTGAAAGCTGTACTTACTGTAGTTTTGAAATCACTTTTAGCTAATTGCTCGTGAAAATCTAAACTATCGATAGGATCTTCAGTCGTACAAACTAATTCAGCATTTACTTTACGTAACAAGTTTCTTGTGCTGTATTCAGCAGAATTTACTTTAGCAGAAGTTTCATCGTAGATTCTTTCAGCTGATTTTTCGTTTAATAAATCAGTAATATCAAAATAACGAGCTAATTCTAAGTGCGTCCAGTGGTACAATGGATTACGCATTGTATACGGAACCGTTTTTGCCCAGTTTAAAAATTTATCTTTATCAGAACCATTACCAGTAACAAATTGCTCGTTGATACCTAAAGTACGCATCGCTCTCCATTTGTAGTGATCTCCTTTAATCCAAACATCAGTAATGTTGCTGAAAATTTTATCTTCGGCAATAAACTGAGGATTCAGGTGATTGTGGTAATCAATAATCGGTTGGTTCTTAGAATAATTATGGTATAATTCTTCTGCGAATTTATTTTCTAATAAAAAGTTATCGTTTATAAAAGTACTCATTATAATTTTCTTAAATATTAATTTTCATTTGAAGGTTTACCAATGGTAGCCAATATTCCACCATCAACATAAATAACCTGTCCATTAACAAACTTACTTGCTTCAGAAGCCAAAAACACAGTAGCTCCGGCTAAATCCTCAGGATCTCCCCAACGGCCTGCCGGTGTTCTGCTGATGATAAAGTCATTAAACGGATTTCCATTTACACGAATAGGCTCTGTTTGTGAAGTAGCAAAATATCCCGGACCAATTCCATTTACCTGAATATTATATTTAGCCCATTCGGTTGCTAAATTGCGAGTAAGCATTTTCAAACCTCCTTTTGCAGCAGCATAAGCAGAAACATTAGTTCTGCCTAACTCACTCATCATAGAACAAATATTGATAATTTTTCCTGATTGGCGCTCAATCATTTGTTTAGCCACTAATTGAGACATAATAAAAGGGCCTATCAAATCAACTTCTATTACTTGTCTAAAATCACTAACAGCCATATCAATAGCCAATTCTCTCTTAATAATTCCTGCATTATTAATTAAGATATCAATCTGACCCTGCTCTTTAATAATTAATGCTACATTTTCAGCAGCCGTTTTTTCATTGGTTACATCAAATAAATATCCGGAAGCAGCATAACCTTTACTTTTATAATAAGAAAGAGCTTCTTCCATTTTAGAAGGAGTTGTCCCAGTAACAACCAATTCGGCACCGGCTTGAGCCAAACCTTCGGCCATGGCTAAACCTAAACCATGAGTACCTCCGGTAATAAGGGCTCTTTTTCCTTTTAAATTAAATAAATTGGTCATTTTTGACTATCTTAAATCAGTAATTTTACAAACATCCATATCTCCGTAATCTAAGTTTTCACCTGCCATACCCCAGATAAAAGTATAATTAGATGTTCCCGCTCCTGAATGGATAGACCATGGCGGAGAAATTACTGCCTGATGATTGTTCATCCAGATATGTCTTGTTTCCTGTGGCTCACCCATAAAGTGACAAACCGCCTGATTTTCAGGAATGTCTAAATAAAAATAAACCTCCATACGACGATCGTGTACGTGAGCAGGCATTGTATTCCAAACACTTCCCGGTTTTAACTCCGTCATTCCCATTTGCAACTGACAAGTAGTCACCACACTTCCAATAATCATTTGGTTTACTGTACGGTGATTAGCCGTTTCCATAGCACCCAAATGTAATTTATTAGCTTCAGTCAAACTAACCTTTACTGTAGGGTAAGTAGTGTGAGCAGGAGCAGAATTGATATAAAATTTAGCCGGGTTTTTAGCATCAGCACTTTTAAATACCACTTCTTTGTTTCCGCTACCAATATATAAAGCATCTTTAAAACCTAGCTCATAAGTTTCTCCTTCAACAACAACAGAACCATTTCCTCCAACATTAATGATTCCAATTTCTCTTCGCTCTAAAAAATAAGTTGATTTTAGAGGATCAATAGTTTCAAGAACTAAATCCTTATTTACCGGAACAGCTGAACCTGTAATATATCTGTCATAATGCGAGTAAGTAAAAGTAAGCTCATCTTCCTGCATCAAATTATCAATCAAGAATTCATCTCTTAATTGTTTTGTATCGTATTGCTTTACTGCCTTAGGGCTGGAAGCATATCTGGAACTATAATTTGTCATGCTCAATTAATTTTAATTATGTTAGTTTAGTTTTTAGTCTATTTCTTTAGTTTAATGTAATCGATTACAAAGATATTAATTTAATTTATTTCTCAAGCTGAATTACAAAAAACAAGTTCATTATAAAAAGTTAAAAAAAGAAAAAAAGCTCTCTTGTATTTCAACAAGAGAACTTTTATAAGTTTTACTACAAATCGGTAATAGGCGAATATTTAGGCACTAATGATTTCATAACCATCCAACCTATCAAATAACACACCGCACAAATAGAGAAAATAATCATATATCCTGAATTTATACCATTAACCACAGTATCTCCCGATTCAGACAACATTTTCAGAAACTCCCCTATATTAGCAACTCCTTTTTCTTTTAAAAATACTTTCTCTGTATCAGGATTTAGAAATTGCGGATATTTTTCTAACAAAGACTGACCATTAATCATACTCCAGTTTCGTTGAGTAAAATCAAATAAGACTCCTGAACCTTTATTAATCAATGTTGAACCCAAACCTCCGGCTAAACCACCAATACCTGTAATAGTAGCAATAGCTTTTTTAGGAAACATATCTCCTACAGTAGTAAAGATATTAGCAGACCAGGCCTGATGAGCAGCTCCGGCAATACCAATAATAATTACAGGTACCCAATAAGAAATATATCCTAACGGCTGAGCTACCAAAGCCAACAATGGGAAAAATGCAAAAATCAACATCGCCTTCATTCTTCCTTCATAAGGATTCATTCCTTTTTTCTCTACGAAATAAGTTGGCAACCAACCTCCAATGATTGACAACAAAGTAATAACATACAAAACAAATAAAGGAAAAGCAGCCTCTGTTGAATCCATATCATAAACAGAACTTAAATAAGCCGGCGTCCAAAACAAAAAGAACCACCAAACCCCATCTGTCATAAATTTACCAAAAGCAAAAGCCCAAGTTTGTTTATATTTAAAACAATCTTTCAAAGAAACTTTTGTAGTGGTTTCAGGAATATAACCTTCAATTTTACTATCAGCAACAATATCTTGTTGAATATATTCCAATTCAGCAGCATTAACTCTTGAATGGCTTTCCGGTTTATCATACATAAAAATCCAAAATCCCATCCAAATAAAACCTAATGCTCCAATAATAATAAACGCCATCTCCCACCCAAAAGATTTAGCGATAAACGGAATTGTAATTGGTGCTGCCAAAGCACCTACAGTCGCTCCTGCATTAAATATACTTGTAGCAAAAGCTCGGTCTTTTTTAGGAAAATATTCTGCTGTAGTTTTAATAGCTGCCGGAAAGTTCCCCGCTTCTCCAACTGCCAATACAAAACGGGCAAAAATAAACAAAGTCACACTCACATTAATAACCAATGCTGTATCATTAATTGTTCCTATAATCTCTTTAGCTCCTCCAAAACCTACAAACCAATTCCCTGTGATAATTCCAGAAGTTGCAATACCTGCAAAAGCATGCAAACAAGCCCCTATAGACCAAACACCAATTGCCCAAAGAAATCCTTTTTTAGTATCCATCCAGTCTACAAACTTCCCTGCAAACAACAAAGAAACTGCGTAGAAAATTGAAAACAAAGCAGTGATATTACCATAATCGTTGTTTGTCCAATGGAATTCAGGAGAAATAAAATCACTCCATGTTAAAGAAAGAACCTGTCTGTCTAAATAATTAATAGTTGTTGCAAAAAACAATAAAGAACATATTGTCCAGCGATAATTCCCAACAGCTTTGTTTGTTTGGTTCATAATTAAAATATTTATAAATTTAGTTAATGTTAATATTCATTACTTTTCTCTTTTATTTTTTTACCGAAATCGTTTTAGAAAAAGGCAAAAAAATTAGCGCTATATTAAAAAATAAAGCGCAACAATTATAAAATCAGTCACATCAAAAACGATGCAATCGATTACACAAATGTAATTCTTAATAATTGAACCACAAATATTTTATGTTAAATTTAAAAAAATCTAACATAAATAAATATTCTCCGCAAAAATTAAACTTTTAATTTAAGCATCCGCTAATTTATGTATTAAAATCTATAATTGGCCAAAGTTGGTCACCAAAATTATGCCAAAGCAAGATTTTTTATTAAATTTTAAGTCACCAAACATTTAAACAACCAAATATTTAAAAATCAAACTTCTGAAATACAAAACGCTAAAAAAAAATTATTTTATCAACCTGCTCGGCGAATAGCCAAACTGTTTTTTGAAACACCTGCTAAAATACAGAGGATCATTAAAGCCTACTTTATCAGCCACTTCCGAAACATTATTCACTTTTAATTTTAACAATTGAGCTGCTTTTTTCAAACGTACCGTCCTAATAAATTCATTGGGTGATAAATCAGTCAATTGTTTGATTTTTCGGTACAATTTAGACGAACTCATTCCTAATTCCGAACATAGAAAATTAGCCGTAAGTTCAGGGTCGCTTATATTTTGTTCTATCAATTCTGTAATATTCGAAATCAAATCGACATCTAATTGAGAGTGCGTCAGTGTAGAAACATCTGATTCAACCTCACCTGAGAATTTTTGTTTTAACTCAGTACGGGTCTTTATAATATTATCGATTCGGGTTTTCAGCAATGACGGATCAAAAGGCTTGACCATATATTCATCAACGCCTAAATTATAACCCTTAATTTTATTTTCGTTTTCAGATAAGGCTGTCAACATAATTAAGGCTGTATGACTGATATCTTCATCATTTTTTAAAGCCTCTACAAATTGGAACCCGCCCATAACCGGCATCATGGCATCAACCACACAAAGTGCAGGCTTTATTTTCCTGCAAAGATTTAATCCTTCGTCTCCATTCTCAGCCTGATACACCTTATAAAACTCCGACAAATAATCCGCTATAAAAAAACGAAGCTCGGCATTATCTTCAATAACTAAAACACTCTGTTTTAGTTGCGTACTTTGATGCCCTCTTTTAATCTTCTCTTCAGCTATGTAATTAACCTCTTCTTCTTTGTATTCGATATCAAAAACTTCATCTTTCTTATAACTTTCCTTAGAAATTGGTAATTCTAACGTAAAAACACTCCCTTGAGCTGGAGCACTCTTTAAATTCAAATGTCCCCTGTGTACTTCAACCAACGAAATCACCAATGACAAACCAATTCCCGATCCGGTATTATTTTTTTTACTGCTTTTAACCTGATAAAATCTGGAAAATATTTTTTCCTGACTTTCAAGCGGAATTCCTATACCATTATCACTCACTTCCACAATTAACTTTTTCTCTCCATTTTCTTCTTTAGTACCAATAAACAAATCTACCGTACCATAATTATTAGTGAATTTCAAAGCATTTGAAAGTAAATTATACAGTATTTTATGGTATTTATCAATATCTATCCAACCTTCCAGAGTTTCTAACTCACAATTAAAATTAAAATTAATTTCCTTTTCCTGCGCCAGCTGAGTAAAGGAATCAAAAACAGTTTGCGTATTAGCAACTATTTCAGTCTTGGACACTTTTAATTTTAATTTTCCAGATTGTGCTTTTCTAAAATCTAAAATCTGATTTACCAATAATAGCAACCTGCTCGCATTTTGATAAATTAAATGCAACTTTGTTTTATCGTAATCCAAACCATCGTTTTGTTCCAATAACTGTTTTGCCGGTCCGAGTATCAATGTTAATGGCGTTCTTAACTCATGAGATATATTGGTAAAAAACTGTAATTTCTCATTAGACAAGCGCTCGTCGCTATCTCGCTTTACTCTTTCTAACAGAAGTGCCTGTCTTAATTTAATTCGGGATTTGATTTCTTTTCTGACGTAATAAGACGAAACCGAAAGTATCATCACCAGCAACAGAAAAATCTTTGTATTAGTCCAAAAAGGAGGTAAAATGGTTATTTTATAAGCTGTGGTTTTACTCCAAACACCGTCACTATTTCGGGCTCTGATTTTAAAAACATACTCATTAGGATTAAGGTTAGTATACTGAATGGTTCTGGAATCACTATTAGTAGTAATCCAGTTTTTATCAAAGCCTTCTAACATATACTCAAATTTATTGAGTCGCTCATTAGTGTAAGAAGGAGCCGAAAATTGAATAGAAAAATTACGGTTGGTATAATTCAGTTCGACCTCTTTCAAATAATTGATGCTCTTTTTCAAAGGAATTTGGCCATCAATAACAATACCCGGAAAAACTTCTTCATTGTGTACTTTAAATTCAGTAATTATAGGAGACGGAGCCCATTTATTTTCTTTTATACTATTGGTATTAAAATAAATAATTCCATTTTTTCCTCCCAAATAAATAGTCGAATTATTAAAATTAAAAAATCCTTTAGAACTAAACACATCAAGCCTGTTTCCACTATTTACATAATAGATATTGACCGTCTTTTGCCCTTTTTTATATCTTGCTACACTATTATCATTAATGTTTAACCACAAATAGCCTTGTCCGTCTTCAGCTAAATCGGTAATCCACTTATCCTTAATATCCTTAAGTCCTGAAACAATCTCAAAATTATCTTCAGCAGGAACATACATCGCTAATCCTTTTACAGTTGCTGCCCAAATTGTACCTCCGGAATCCATTAAAATATCGCTCACATTATTCTCCGGTAAACCTGTCTTTTTATTAGTTTCTTTAGTATACAACCGCTGTTTTTTAGAACTCAAATTGTATTTTACAATTCCGGTCTCGGTTGCAAACCACAAATTCTTTGCCCTGTCTACAATTACTTTATCAATTTGCACATTAGGAAGTAACACTCCCTTAGGCACTTTTATTTGCAAAGTTTGCGGATCGATAATGACTGCTCCTTCACCAAAAGAACCTACTACTAAAGAATTAGCATCGGCTTTTACAAAAGAAATTACCGAATTAGTAAAACCAAGATTAATTAATCTGGAACTGTTTCCTGTGTAATTATATACCAAAACCTGACCATTCCACAAACCGCAGTAAAAAACCTTTCCATCGGCTGAATAGATGCTGGCTATATCTTTTTTAGGATTAAAAAGCGGTACAAATTTTTTATCCTTAGAAATAAAAAGCCCATTATATCTCGAAAGCGCAATTACTTTCCCATCATACGTTTTAGCAAATCCCCTGATACTAGGTGCCTGATTTTCATTATACAAAGAAATATCCTTATTCAGTTTAAACTGATTTCCATAAGGATCGTATTTATCCAAACCTTCTTCGGTACCAATCCAAAGCACACCCGAAGCATCAAAATACAAAGCGGTAATTAAATTGTCTACCAAAGAAGTATTATCAGTCAAAACCGAATAGTAACGACTAAATTTTCCTACTGCAATATCTTCTAATTGATTACAAACCAAAAGTCCGCCTAAGGTTCCCACCCAATATTTACCATCAGGAGCCTGAGCAATTGAAACAAAATAAGGTCCTAATTTATTTCTTAAAACATCATCTTTTATATAGAGATTGACAAAAACATTTCTGCTCTTATCTAATTTATAAAGACCTGCACGGGTACCTATAAACAAATCCGACTTGGCATTTTCATAAATAAAATTAATATAAGGATTTATTTCAGTCGAATTTGGAACTGTCAAAACATATCTGATAATTCTTGCTATCTTTCCTTTTGAGTCCAAAAATATCTTAGCAACAGAACCCTTACCATAACTTCCAACCCAAATTACGCCATTCTTATCTTCAAAAATATCTTTGATATAATCGAATCCTTTTAAATAAACTTTCGTAAACCGATTGGTATTCGAATCATAAACACAAAGACCTCCAACTTTTGTCCCAATCCATATATGTTTAAATTTATCAACATGTACTGCTCGGATTTCCTCATCCGGTAAACCATTAGAATTCCCTTTTTGAGGTAAAAAAACTTTATACGTATAATTTTCTAAATTAAAAAGGGTAAGTCCTTTTCGGGTTCCTATCCATAAATTATTAGCCGATTTATCATATTCTAAAGCCGTAATATCATCATTATTAATTTTATCCTTTCCCAAATTGGCACTCATATACGGCTTAAACTGATAACCGTCAAAACGATTCAACCCAAAAAAAGTCCCCAACCACAAGAAACCTTTTTTATCCTGAACAATATGTCTAACCGAATTGTAAGAAAGACCATTATTCTCATTATAATGTTCAAATTTTATATTCTGTCCAATACAATTGAACATTGAAATCAAAAAAATGAAAATTATGGTTAGTTTAAATTTCATAAAAAAATGGTTTATGGCAGGATTAATTAGTAATGGTATTCCTCCTCAAATTTAGGATAAAATTATCTGATGGCGCTCCATTTAGAAAACTTTTAAAGATGGAACAAAACTCATAAAATGAAGTTTCGGTTGTAGTTGGCTCTGTATTTTGTTTATAATGTGCTATGCAGGAATCAATAATGATTTTATATTGATGAATTCTGTCTTTTCCAATATCCTTTAACGCCAGTTCATCGGCTGAATACAAGCGGTAAAAATCAAAAATCATATCAAAACCCGTCCAATTTTCATTTTTAAATTTTTCCTGATTCAAATGAGAAACATTGGCGAAAGCAAACAAATCCTTCACAGTTGCTTTGAGCATAAAATCTTTCAATTCCTCCGGCCAATCCTTTTTAAGAAATCGGGTTCTGACTAATTCCTTCAGGTGCAAATTGGTGAATTCATGATAATTTTTAGATTCTAAAATACCTTTATCCCAAATATCAGGATCGCCAATGCTTTTCAAATAAGCGTATTCCTGTTCGTACAAAGGAAAAAGTGTTTTAAACCCCGGCACCGAATCAATAGTCACGGTACTTATCTGCATCTTGTTTTTATTATGAATCGTCAGGATTTTATACCCCGGAATATAAGCCGCCAATGACGGAATCTGAATATTTACTAAACCTTTACCGTTTTTATATTTTCTAATTCCCGTGTCGTTAATGTGCATGTGTCCCGCAAAATGAAGCTGCACTCCTGCATCTGCAAAAATCCGTGCCACTTCTTCACTCGGCACTCGATGCAATTGCATTTTATCTTCTCCAAACAACTTTTTCATCATCGGCGAAGCACCATCATTAAATTCCACCATGGGATAATGACTAAAAGCAATTAGCGTTTTTCCTCTCTTTTTTGCCTCCTGAACCACTTTAGCAACCCAGGCAATCAAATGTTTTTTATGAGTCAAAACCTGATTGTAACCAATATTAGCACTATTGTAATTGGATGGATTTTCAGGATGCGCTTTTGCTGCTTCTTTTGGCACATATACATTACCATCAATAGCCAGAAACCAAACGTCTTTTTGAGCTTCTGTCAAATAACTCAAATCCGGAATCTGATTATTATAAGGCGGAATCGCATACGTTCTTTTTTCGAGAGTAGATTGTTCTAAAGCTTTTTCAAAACTATAAGTATCGGAATTATAATTTGTAAAAGGCGTTTCCCAATACAAATCAGTTTTCTTTGGAAAAAAGCCAAAATCGCCCAGTTCATCTAAAACTTCGGCATAGCCCATTGTTCCGACATCTTTTGTAATCACCGCAGGAAGTTCATCCGATTTTTTAGGAACATACATTCCTGCTTTGCTCATTATTACCTGATTTCGTCCTCCAATACCTAAAAAATCTGTTTTACCGGAATCAGTCAAAAAGGGTTTGGCAACATCGTGATTTCCTGTGGTAATTATAAAATGAATACCATATTTTTTAGAATAATCATTCAAAATATTTTTCAATCCTCGAATATTGATTGGCTGACCGTCATCACTAAAATCTCCGGGCAAAACGACTGTTTTTATATTTCGCTTCACCACATCATCCAAAGCAGCCAGGAAGGCAAAGTAATTTTCGTTAAACAAACGGGTAGATTGCAATTGGGATTTCATTGTTCGGACAAAAGTATATTTCCCATCATAAGGATTCAGCACTCCTTTATAATCGGTATCTGAAAATTCGCCATAAATATCCAATAAATGAACATCAGATAAGAATGCAATTTGTTCATTTTTAGTGGCAAATTTCTTGACCGGAGTACAGGAAACAACGGTTAAAACAATAGTCAAGCCTACAATTACTTTCTTAAAATAGTTCATTCAATATAATGTTTTCAAATTTACATCTTCGTTTCCGGTGGAAAAGCATAAGAATTTTTCCATCCTCCCAAATCAATTAGAATTTGGTCAATCATCACTCCCGGATCCACCATCCAAATTTTCAATGTATGTTTCCCTGCCTTATTAATAATTTGTTCCGCCGATTTTACAGCTGCATTTTTTAATACATTTTGCAACCATTCGTCACTACGACCAAAAGTTTGAAAATCTAAAATAACAGGTTCAGCATCATCAATAGCTACGGCACATCGCACTCCTTTTCCCTGGTAAAACGCATGCGTTGGAACAGCCTGTACTTTTACATTGGCTTTGCCAAAATTAAAACTATAAAAATCATATTCCATAACCGGACTATTTGCTTTAATTGCTTTCAAATCCACTTCAGAATTAGCTGTTCTTGGCAATGCCACGCTCACTTTTCCGGCATAACCAATACCTTCAAAAGTTTCCCATTTGGCCGCTGCACCGTCTTTTTTATTCGAATAATTTGCAGCATTAATCGACACATATCCTTTATCTTCTACAAAACCTTTATAATTTTCTAATGCTTCCAACTTGGGGTTAAAAGCCGTAACTCCAATAGTGATTAAAGTGTCTTTACTTGTAAACTCAATAGCCGAATTTACCTTATAACTTGGCGGAATTAATTGGTAATCGTGTCCCAATGGTGCTTCTTTTTTGTTTTCTCCTTTTGGAACTTTAGCCCAATCGATACTTACCCAAATGCGTTGTTGGCTGTTTTCATTATCGTCTAAAATTCCTTGTTGTTTCGAAATTTTAATCCAATCTGTTTTCGGTTTTGCCTGCCAGGAAACCGCTCCATTTCCTTTCTTATAAACATCTATATAATACTGGTTATTTGTGTACGCATTAAAAACGGGTAAAACATCAGCATAGGAATTCTCCGTTTTATGGTTGACTTCCATTTCATAACTTTCTAAAGCCAATTTCAATTCGAGTTTTGTTCCTGAAACTGCATTAGTCGAAGTAGTTTGGTCAAAAACGGGTAAATGTCGTGGTGCCATACTCATAATGTTTTTCCACTTTCCGTTTGCCAATTCGTTATTAAAATACTGTGTTTCTTTCTTAATTCGGCTAAAAGCTGCTGCTGATTTGGCAGCAAAAAAAGCAGCGCTGCCTCTTCCCTGTTCAGCTACAAATTTATTCTTATACGAATACAACCATTTATGGTTTAAACTCGCTGCGCCAATAACAGGATAAGTGACCAATTCGTAAAAAGCATTTTGACGATTCGCAGGAATTGTATTTTTCAATTTTTCGGCAGTATCCATCAGATTTTGGTATGCGTCAATTCTTTTCGAAACCTCATCTCCGTAATGAATTTGAGTCAGTGCAGTTGGTCCTGATTTTGTTTCCGGTTCTACCTGATTCCAGGCCATAAACTCCGGACGACGCTGAAAAGCCAAATGATAATAATCAAAAAACAATGCAGTTATCGAAGTAGAATTTTGTGTTCCAAATTCTCTCGAAGCCCAGTTTTTCATGTGTGTTTTTACACTTTGACTTTGGGCAAAAGGACTCATATCCCAGGCCATATCCAGAAATAATTCAATATTGTATTCATGTGGTTTGATGTCTCCACAATTCAGAATCCATAAATCGCGGGATTGAAATTCGTATGCTTTTGCCATTTCTTCCCACATTAAAACGGGATTAGTCGAATTCAACCACAAATAGTCATGTGGACGTCCCCAATACGAAGTATGATAATAAATTCCAGCACCACCAATACGTTTTTGTTCTTTCGGATTACTCAATTGACGGATGTAACCGTAATTATCATCGGTCCAAACCAGTTGCACATCTTCAGGCAATTGCAATCCTTTTTGGTAATAATCCAACACTTCTTTGTACGGAATAAATGCTTGCGGAATTGTACCAGCATCTTTTCCTGTAGCTTTTTTCAAAATCGCTCTTTGATCAGTAATTACCTGTTCCAATAATTTAACCTGAGAATCCGAATCGTCTTCACCCACAATCATCGGAGAATCGTGCTCTCCTCGCATTCCTACGGTATAAATATTTTCGAAAGGAGCGGTTTCCTTAGCTCTTTTTCTAAAGAAATCTTTGATTAATCCTGAGTTCGTATCATAACGATATTCCCCCATCGTATTGTGATTCCACTCTGCATTAATATTACTCAACATCGGTTCCGCATGAGAAGTTCCAACAATAATGGCATAATCATCAGCCACCTCTTTGTTTTTTGGAAACGAATAAAAAGCCCTGGTACTTTTGTGCATTGCCGGCCAAATGGTATTAGCTCTCAAACGCAATAACAATTCAAAAACTTTCGCATAAGTTTTAGGTCCGATATCTCCGGTTTCCGGTTCGAAAGTTTTGGCTGCCCAAGGTTGTAATCCCCAATCTTCATCGTTTAGAAAGATTCCTCTGTATTTCACCGATGGCGAACCATAAGTTTTAGTCGCTATGTTTAAAACCAAATTATCTTTTTTATCTGGCGTAACATCAGCCCACCATTCCCAAGGCGAAACTCCCATCATTCTGGAAATTTCCAATAAACCATAAGCTGTAGCTCTTCTGTCAGAACCAACAATAACCAATGCTTTTTTTATAGCTGCTGTTGGATTTTCAATGACTTGAATTTTATAAGTTTCCCATTTTCCTTTTATATCAGTAATCGAAATTTTTTGTTTCGAAACCAAATTGTCAATCCATTTACTTTGCCCAATAGTCCCAGCCATAATCACTGTTCCTGAACTGTTTTTAGCATCCCGATAGCTATCGGGATTCAATCGTTGATTTGTTATAAAAAAAACATCATCAGCCAATATTTTAGCCGCAATGTGAACCACTTTGGGTTCTTTGTCTTCTACTAAAATGCTCGCTTTTTGATTTCTTGAAACAATCGTAAAATCATTGTTTTGCGCCTTTATTGCATTAGCAAAAAGAACAATAAAGACTAGAAAAATGCTATTAAACTTATTTTTGAACATGATTTTATTTTTTAATTCTTTCGTAACGGTTATTGTCAAAACTTACCTGATAAGATGATTTAAAAAGTGTGGACGGAATATAATAATCCGTTGAAATGATTTGTGCTCCCGATGCTTTTGCTTTTTCAAATTTACTGTAATCATTCGCTCTGGCTTCTGTCGTCCCGTCGTCGGCGCGGGTGCGAACCATATAACCTTTGGCCACTAATTCTTTGATATAATCAAAATTTTTAATCGGGTCGTTTATCACTCTAAAAGCAGCTTCCGGATTTCCTTCTTTGCTATTGACAAACAACACTCTGTTTTTCAAACTGGGATGTCCTTCAATATAGCGATTCATTTTAGTTTCATTTTCATCCAAAACAAAAAGAAATCTTCCTTTAACAGCATTCAAATCAGGCCAGCCTTTTTTTAAAATAGCCTCTTCTAAGGTATTGAATTTTCCCCGAACCAAATCAGGAGTAATCAATTTCGAATTATCAAAAACCGAACGAATTTCGATATCAATACTGTCTAAAGCCGATTTTGTAAAAGGCAAAGGCTCACGTAATTTTCTATTATTATCATCTTTGGCATTGATCAAAATAAAAACAGGTGTATGCTTCGGATTTTTATCGGACCATTTTTTCAGGGCTTGCAATCCTTCTTTAAAAAGCAAATAATGACTTCTAAAATCAATATCCTGAATATGGAACATTTTTAATCCGGGCTGAGCCAGCTTATTATCTGTATCATATTCCAGAGGTACTTTCCCTAATGATTTTACAATAGCCAAACCTTTTGGATTCGAATAATAGCCTCCTTTAGGATCATGCAGCACATCATATTCTAAATT
>JACCDQ012115693.1_pt1 | contig 22859 bp, 19 predicted proteins | sample 7446031 | NCBI WGS metagenome assembly JACCDQ01 (sample SAMN15323442, study PRJNA562643) | freshwater metagenome | isolation source: river surface water | place: USA:Blue River Watershed | collected 2017-08-17 | reverse complement strand
GTGTCGCCCATCCGGCGCATCTGCGTGGTGATGGTGTTGCCGCTTTTTTCCTTCCATTCCCAGACCTTGCTCACAAAATTCTTGCGCGCCTCGGCGGGCGTTGGACCCATGTCGTGGCGGCTGATGCCTGCGGCTTGCAACTGGCGCTCGACCACGATTTGCGTGGCAATGCCGGCGTGGTCGGTGCCCGGGATCCAGGCGGTGTTGAAACCTTTCATGCGGTGGTAACGCGTCAGGCTGTCCATGATGGTCTGGTTGAACGCGTGCCCCATGTGCAACGTACCGGTCACATTCGGCGGTGGCAGCTGGATGCTGAAGTTGTCACCGCGTGCAGCCGCCTCGGCGCTGGGTTGGCCGGTACCCCGGGCGCCCGCGACGCCATAACCGCGCTTTTCCCACTCGGGACCCCAATGGGCTTCCAGGGCGGCGGGTTCAAACGATTTGGACAGGCTGTTGAGGCCGGGTTGATCAAGGGTGTCGGTCATGGGATGGTGCCAAAAATGACGAACGGCACCCGCGGGTGCCGTTCCAAGAAAAGGTTGGAAACTGCCCCGATTTTACCGGGACAGCCCCGCCTTCGAATCACTCTCAGGCTGCGGGCATACGCATCAGGTGGTCGAACGCGCCCAAGGCCGCCTTGGCACCATCACCGGTGGCAATAATGATCTGCTTGAATGGCACCGTGGTGGCGTCACCCGCCGCAAACACGCCGGGCACCGAGGTCTGGCCGCGGGCATCCACGACGATTTCACCGTGGCGCGACAACTCCAACGTGCCTTTGAGCCACTCGGTGTTAGGCACCAGACCGATTTGCACAAAGACGCCCTGCAACGGCACCAAATGCTCGGTGTTGCTGGCGCGGTCCTTGTAACGCAGACCGTTGACCTTGCCGTCGGCACCGGTAATTTCGGTGGTTTGGGCATGGGTGTGAACCGTCACATTGGGCAGGCTGTTCAGCTTTTTCACCAGCACCGCGTCGGCCTTGAGTTCTGGCATGAACTCGATCACCGTGACATGTTTGACCACGCCGGCGAGATCGATGGCCGCCTCAATGCCGGAATTGCCACCGCCAATCACCGCCACGTCCTTGCCCTTGAACAAGGGGCCGTCACAATGCGGGCAATAGGCCACGCCCTTGTTCTTGTATTCCTGCTCACCGGGGACGTTGACGTTGCGCCAGCGAGCGCCAGTGCTCAGAATCACCGTCTTGCTCTTGAGCGAGCCGCCGTTGGCCAGCTGGACCTCGATCAAACCGTTGGGCTCAGCAGCAGGAATCAGCTTGTCGGCACGCTGCAGGTTCATGATGTCAACGTTGTAGGCCTTCACATGGGCCTCCAGCGCGGCGGCGAATTTGGGGCCGTGGGTTTCCAAGACCGAGACAAAATTTTCAATCGCCATGGTGTCGTTCACCTGACCGCCAAACCGCTCGGCCACGATGCCGGTGCGAATTCCCTTGCGCGCGGCGTACACGCCGGCGGCTGCGCCCGCCGGGCCGCCACCGACAATCAACACGTCAAACGGGTCCTGGTCGGTCAACTTGGCCGCGGCACGCGCTGCCGCGCCGGTATCGAGCTTGGCCACGATTTCTTCCACCAGCATGCGGCCCGAGCCAAACACCTCGCCATTCAGAAACACCATCGGCACCGCCATCACCTGGCGCTGGTTGACTTCGTCCTGAAACGCACCGCCTTCGATGACGACGGTCTTGACTTTGGGGTTGAGCACCGCCATCAAGGAAAGCGCCTGCACCACATCCGGGCAGTTGTGGCAGCTCAGCGACATGTAGACCTCGAAATTGAAATCACCGTCGAGTGCCTGGATCTGGTCGATCACGTCCTGCTCGACCTTGGGCGGGTGGCCGCCGGTCCACAGCAGCGCCAGCACCAGCGAGGTGAATTCATGGCCGAGCGGCAGGCCGGCAAAACGCAGGCTGTTGGGGCTGCCGATACGCTGCAGCGTGAAAGACGGCTTGCGTGCATCCACACCGTCGGTCTTGAGTGTGATCTTGTCGCTGCGCAAGCCCTGGATGGTTTGCAACAGCTCAAGCATCTCGCGTGAGTTCTCAGAGTCGCTCAATGACGCGACGATCTCAAAAGGGTGTTGTACGCGCTCCAGATAGGCGCCAAGTTGTGTCTTGAGGGTATCGTCCAGCATGTCTTTCATTCCTTCGTATCTTTAAGCGACTTTGAGAACCGGCCTCGGTCCCGAGGTGTGGGCCAGGCCGAAAAAAAGCTGGCGAACCTTGTGGGCCCGCCAGCCGGTGTGTGGTGCGGAAAACTTAGATCTTGCCGACCAGATCGATCGATGGGGCAATGGTCTTGGCGCCGTCGTTCCACTTGGCAGGGCAAACTTCACCGGGGTGAGAAGCCACGTACTGGGCAGCGTGCAGCTTGCGCAGGGTTTCTTTCACGTCACGGGCAATCGCGTTGTCGTGCACTTCCATGGTTTTGATCACGCCATCGGGGTTGATCACGAAGGTGCCGCGCAGTGCCAGGCCAGCTTCGGGGATGTGCACGCCAAAAGCGTTGGTCAACTGGTGTGTCGGATCGCCCACCAGCGGGAACTTGGCCTTGCCCACGGCCGGGGAGGTCTCGTGCCAGACCTTGTGCGAGAAGTGGGTGTCGGTGGTGACGATATAGACCTCAGCGCCGACCTTCTGGAATGCAGCGTAGTTGTCCGCCGCGTCTTCGACTTCGGTGGGGCAGTTGAAAGTGAAGGCAGCCGGCATGAAAATCACGACCGACCACTTGCCCTTCATGCTTTCGTTGCTGACTTCAACGAACTTGCCGTTGTGGAAGGCCTGGGTTTTGAATGGCTGAACTTGGGTGTTGATCAATGACATGGGGAACTCCTTGGAGGGTTGATAAATAGGTCGGTTGTCATCCGATAGGGTGAATCATAGTTCACTACTATCGGTTTCATGATGCATTATTCTTAAGCTATCAATAGCCAAATTTAATGACGCCAGGGATCTGCCGCGACCGGCCTGCCGCAAAACAGCCGGCTTATCATCCACGCTTGCGCATGACCCCCTTTTTTTGATCCCCTGACCCTGTCAACCATGCTGTTTTTACTCTCCCCTGCCAAATCACTCGACTTCGAGACCTCCGCCGGTGGCGCCCGCCATACCCAACCGCTGTTTGTTCCCCAGTCGCAGGAGTTGATTGAACTGTTGCGCCAGAAGTCACCGCAGGAGATTGCCAGCCTGATGAGCTTGAGCGACAGCCTGGCCGGCCTCAACGTGGCGCGTTATCAGGCCTGGCGCCCGAAATTCAGCGCCCAAAATGCCAAACAGGCGGTATTGGCCTTCAACGGTGATGTATACGACGGGCTCGATGCCAAGACCCTGGCACCTGATGACCTTGACTGGGTCCAGGAGCATGTGTGCATCTTGAGCGGTCTCTACGGCGTGTTGCGACCGCTGGACTACATGCAGCCCTACCGGCTGGAGATGGGAACCAAGCTGCCCAACCCGGGCGGCAAGGACCTCTACCAGTTCTGGGGCAGCCGCATATCGGACTACCTCAACACCCGGCTGCGGCGCGACGCCACCCCGGTCGTCATCAACCTGGCCAGCCAGGAGTACTTCAAGGCGGTGGACCAGAAAACGCTCAAGGCAAGGGTGGTGGACTGCGTGTTTGAGGACTTCAAGGACGGCAAGTACAAGATCATCAGTTTTTTTGCCAAACGGGCGCGTGGCCTGATGGCACGTTTTGCGGCCACGCAGCGCCTGAGCCTGCCTGAACAGCTCAAAGCCTTTGACCTTGACGGTTATGCCTTTGAGCCCAGCCAGTCGAGCGCCGATCGCATGGTGTTTCGACGTCGACAGGAGGCTTCATGAACACACCCGAACAATCCATGCTGGGCCAGGCGACCGTCTATTCCGATCACTACGACGCTGCGCTGCTGTTTCCGATCCCGAGGGCGCCGCAACGCGCCGAACTGGGCCTCGGTGCGACCCTGCCTTTCCTGGGTGCCGACCTGTGGACCGCGTTCGAGCTGAGCTGGCTCAACCCGCGCGGCAAGCCGCAAGTGGCACTGGCACACATCACGGTGCCCTGCGAGTCGGTCAACATCATCGAGAGCAAATCCCTCAAACTCTATCTGGGCAGCTTCAACAACACCCGCTTTGCCGATGCCGACGACGTGGCGACCCGTCTGCGTGCCGACCTGAGCGAAGCGGCTTGGCGCGGTGCTGTGGTGCAAGCCAGCGTGGGCATCAGACTGGTGCCAGCCGAGCTGTTTGACCGCGAACCAATCGAGGAACTGGACGGTTTGAGTCTGGACCGGCTCGATCTGGACTGTGACCGCTACACCCCGGCGCCCGAATTGCTGAGTGCGATGACCGATGAAGCCCCGGTGTCCGAGGTACTGACCAGCAATTTGTTGCGCAGTAACTGTCCGGTCACCGGCCAGCCCGACTGGGGCAGTGTGCAGATCAGTTATTTCGGCCCACAAATCGACCAGGCCGGGCTGCTGCGCTACATCGTCAGCTTTCGCAATCACCAGGGCTTTCACGAACATTGTGTGGAACGTATGTTCATGGACATCCAGGCCCGTTGCAAGCCGCACAAACTCAGCGTGTATGCCCGTTACACGCGCCGTGGCGGCCTCGACATCAATCCGTTTCGGACCAGTTACCCGCAAGCCTTGCCGCCCAATCGGCGCAATGCGCGGCAGTAGCCAAAAGCCCTTGCACACCGCAATAATGGCGTCATGAAATTCCTCGCTTTCCTGAAACTTCATGCTGCGCGTATCGGCCTGGGTTTTCTGATCGTGTTGTGGATGTTGCTCCACGCTGTGGGCGTGGTACCGCTCGACTTCGCGCAACGGCTGGAAAACTACACCTATGACCAGCGCCTGCAGTGGACCATGCCGGGCACCGTGGACCCGCGCATCGTGATCGTGGACATCGACGAAAGAAGCCTGCAGGAGCAAGGCCACTGGCCCTGGCCTCGCCATCAGATCGCGCGCATGGTGGATCTGCTGTTTGACAAATACCAGATTGAAGTCCTTGGTTTTGACGTGTTGTTTGCCGAGCCCGATGGCAGCTCGGGTTTGGGCCAACTGGAGCAACTCGCGCGCACCGAGCTGAAAGACAACATGCCATTCAAGCAAGCACTGGCGCGGCTGCGCCCGTCCTTGGTTTATGACCAGATTCTTGCCGACAGCCTGAAAAATCGACCCGTCGCGCTGGGATATTACTTTCGCCATGACGGACAGGATGACGGCCGGGTAGGCACCCTGCCCGCCGCGGCACTTCCGCCTGGCAGCTTCGATGTGGCGCGGGTGGGCGCGGTCCATGCCTCCGGCTATGCCGCGAATCTGGCGGTCTTGCAGCAGTCCGCTGCCAGTGGCGGTTTTTTCAATGCCAGTCCCCTGGTGGATGCCGACGGTGTCTTGCGGCGTATCTCGATGCTGCAAATGCTCGACGGTCAAGCACATGAGACGCTGAGCCTCGCGATGATGCGCCTCGCCCTGCGCGGGCCGACACTCGAGCTCAACTACGCCGACGGCGAGCGCAGCGCCGTGGCACTGGAATCGCTGCAACTGGGTAACAAATACATCCCGGTCGACGCCGACGTGGCAGCCCTTGTACCTTACCGGGGCAAGCAGGGCAGCTTCCCTTATGTGTCCGCCAGCGATGTGCTGAAGGGAAAAATTGCGCCGGACGTCTTGCGCGGCGCCATCGTGCTGGTCGGGACCACCGCACCCGGTCTGCTCGACTTGCGCTCGGTGCCGATGCAGGAGTCTTATGCGGGCGTCGAGCTCCACGCCAACATGATCGCCGGCATGCTCGACGGCAACATCAAGGCACGCCCGGCTTACGTGCTGGGGCTGGAACTGGTGCTCATTTTGATCACCGGCGGCTTTTTGGCGCTGGCCTTGCCAACCCTCAGCCCGCTGGCTGCCACCCTGTTGACGCTGGCCTCCACCTTGGCCATGGTGACAGTCAATCTGTATTTTTGGCAATCCCAGAATATGATTCTGCCGCTAGCTTCGGGTTTGATCCTGTTCGCAGCACTGTTCATCGTCAACATGTCCTATGGCTATTTTGTGGACGCGCGCGGCAAACGCATGCTGGCGCGCCTGTTCGGCCAATATGTCCCCCCCGAACTGGTCGATGAAATGGCCAAAGACCCGGGCGCCTACAGCCTGGAGGGCAGCAGCCGCGATATGACCGTGCTGTTCTCGGATGTTCGCGGTTTCACCACCATCTCCGAAGGACTGGACCCCAAACAGCTGACGCAACTCATGAACGAGTTCCTGACGCCGATGACCCATGTGATCCACCAGCACCGCGGCACCATCGACAAATACATGGGGGATGCCATCATGGCGTTCTGGGGCGCGCCGGTGCCGGACCCGGATCATGCCCGGCATGCGCTGCTGGCGGCCATGGAAATGGTGACCAAACTGGACTCGATGCAAGACCATTTCAAGGCCAAGGGCTGGCCGCCGATCAAGATTGGTGTCGGCCTGAACACTGGTGACATGACGGTGGGCAACATGGGCTCGGAGTTCCGGCTGGCCTACACTGTCATGGGTGACGCAGTGAATCTCGGGTCGCGGCTGGAGAGTCTGACCAAAAACTACGGTGTGACCCTCATCGTCAGCGAATTCACCAGCGCCCGTGTACCCGACTTTGCCTACCGGGAGCTGGACTGTGTGCGGGTCAAGGGCAAAGACAAACCTGTCAAAATCCTAGAACCCATCGGACCCGAGCTTGAACTCAAGTCCGATGAACGGGAGGAACTGGCACTTTACAACGAGGCCCTCGGGCTGTACCGTGGGCAACAGTGGCTGCGCGCCAGGGAAGCCTTCGACCGGCTGCACCAGATGACACCCAAGCGAACGCTCTACACGATGTACCTGGAACGGATCACGCATTTTGAACAGACCCCACCGGCAGCGGACTGGGATGGCACCTACACCTTTTTGACAAAATAGCGCCATGACAAGCATTTCAAAGAATACCGACCTGAACACGGTTGAGGGTTTGCTGGGACGACTCGAACAGCTCAATGACATCGGTGTGGCCCTGTCCAAGGAGCGCGACATCACGCGCCTGCTTGAATTCATTTTGATGGCAGCCAAGAGTATTACCCGTGCTGATGGTGGCACCATCTACAGCAAGGTCGTGGGTTCTGACAGCTTGCGCTTTGAAATCCTGCGCACCGATTCGCTGAACATTGCCATGGGCGGCAGCGCCAGCCAGCCGATCAACTTCCCCGACCTGCCGCTGGTCAATTCCCAAGGGGAACCCAACGACTCGCTGGTGGCGGCTTATGCGGCTATTCACGCGGTCACCGTCAATATTGAAGACGCATACAGCGAAGCAAATTTTGACTTTTCAGGCACCCGCAAGTTCGACCAGAACACTGGTTACCGGTCACAGTCCTTCCTGACCGTCCCGATGTGCAACCAGGACGGTGACGTGATTGGCGTTCTGCAACTGCTCAATGCGCTGAAACCCGGCGGCACCGAGGTCACGACGTTTTCAAAAGCCGACCAGCAGTTGGTGGAATCGCTCGCATCCCAGGCTGCAATTGCGCTGAGCAACCGGTTGCTGATGAAGCAGTTGGAAGACCTGTTTGAATCCTTCATCAGCCTGATCAATCTGGCCATCGACGAAAAATCACCCTACACCGGCGGCCACTGCCAGCGGGTGCCGGCACTCACCATGATGCTGGCCGATGCGGCCGCCCAGCACAAAGAAGGCCCGCTGGCTGATTTCTCGATGACCGAGATGGACAGATACGAGCTCAAGATTGCCGGGCTGTTGCATGATTGCGGCAAAGTCACCACACCGGTGCACGTGGTGGACAAGGCCACCAAACTGCAAACCCTGTATGACCGCATTGACCTGATCGACACACGTTTTGAGGTTCTCAAACGTGACGCCGAAATCGCAGCGTTGCGCCAGCAACTCGCTTTGCGCCCCTGTGTTGATGAGGCCGCCGAACGCCAACACTTGGTCAGTCTGTGCGACCGGATTGGCGCGCTGGATGACGATCGCAGCTTTTTACGCACAGCCAACTCGGGCGGCGAATTCATGACCGATACCGCCGTGGCCCGGGTACGGCATATTGCCAGCCAATACCAATGGCGCGACGCCAACGGTCAAACCGGCAGTTGCCTGACCCTCGACGAAATCGACAACCTGTGCATTCGCAAAGGAACCCTGACTGCAGCCGAGCGCGACACCATCAATTACCACATCGTGGCGACCAACAAGATGCTGGAGAAGTTGCCCTGGCCCAAACATCTGCAAAACGTCCCGGAGTTTGCCGGCGGTCATCATGAACGCATGGATGGCAAGGGTTACCCGAAGGGGCTTACACGCGAACAGATGTCAGTACAGGCCCGCATCATGGGCATTGCAGATATTTTCGAAGCCCTGACCGCCGCCGACCGCCCCTACAAAAATGGTATGAAACTGTCTCAAGCCATCAACATCATGGGCAAGATGAAGGAAGAGGGGCACATTGACCCCGACTTGTTTGATGTCTTTATCCAGCATGGTGTGTACCTGCGTTATGCCCAGGAGTTTGTCGACCCAATGCAAATTGACGAGGTCAAGCTCGCAAGCCACGCATGAATTTGCTGGCCTTTGACACCAGCACCGACATCATGTCCATCGCCATTCTGGGCGGTACAGGTGACTCAGAGATGTACCAGCACAGTGCTGCCGGTGGCGCGCTGACCTCCACCCACCTGATCCCCGAAATCCAGCGACTCATGTCCCTGGCGCAACTGCGCTTTGAAGATCTCGATGCGATCGTGTTTGGCGCCGGGCCCGGTTCTTTCACCGGCTTGCGCACCGCCTGTTCTGTGGCCCAGGGCCTGGCCTTCGGGGTGGCGGTGCCTGTGTTGCCAGTCGATACCTTGATGGCCGTGGCAGAAGAGGCACGCTGCTTGCAGGCGGCCTCTCAGGACTTTGCCGTGACCGTGCTGCTCGACGCCCGCATGGACGAGTGGTACGCGGCGCGCTACAGTTTTGCATCCGGCCACTGGAGTCGGCACACCAACGCCCGTTTGATCAAACCCGAAGACCTGGACTGGAACGGCACCGACGTGCTGGCAGGCAATGTGTTTGAGGGGTATGGCACGCGTTTGCCACTGCAAGCAGCACAGACCGCGGCGTTACCCACCGCAGCAGCCCTGCTGCGCCTGGCACCTGCGCTGCTGGCCAGCGGCGGCGCCGTGTCGGCCGAACAGGCACTGCCAATCTACATTCGCGACAAGGTGGCACAAACCACGCTGGAGCGCATGGCCAGCAAAGCCAGCAAGGCCAGGGCCAGCGCATGAACGCACCCAAACCCGCGCCCCAGGTCCGTTTTGAGGTCATGACCAAAAGCGATCTCGATACCGTCACGGCACTGGAACAACAGGTCCATGCCCACCCTTGGCAGAATCGCCATTTTTCGGATTGTCTGGCCAGTGGCTATGAGGCCCAACTGCTCATGGCCGACGACCATTTGCTGGGCTATTTTGTCGCCATGAAAGGCGTTGACGAGGTGCACTTGCTCAACCTGGTGGTGGCACCCGGCTACCAGGGTCAGGGTTGGGCCCGCGTCATGCTCGATGCGCTGACCCTGTGGTCCATTGGTCAGGGCGCGCAATGGTTATGGCTGGAGGCGCGCCACACCAACACCCGAGCCATTCACATCTACCAGACCCACGGCTTTCGCCACATGGGTGTGCGGCGGGAGTATTACCCGGCAGCAGAAGGACGGCGCGAGGATGCCGTCATCATGAGCCTGCAACTCAAGACGGCGGTCGCTCAGGAGCCTGCGCCATGAGCCTGGAACTGGATGCACGACAACGCGCCATGCTCCAGGAAATGGGCGTGCGCGTCTGGGCGCCACTGACGACAACCGAGGCGCACTCATTTCTGGATGACGGCAGCGCCCTGCGTCAGGATTCAGCAGAAGCCGAGGTTTTTCCGGCTGTCACTTCCGCGCCGGTTGCCCCCGTTGCTCAAGTCAGCAAGCCTGTGCCAGCCAACCTGGAATCTCCCATGCGCGCGCCCGACCCCTTGCCAGGCCCGACCCGTGTGACGTCCTTGGTCGATGGCATCACCGGCATGGATTGGCCAGCCCTGAACGAGGCTGTTCAGCAGTGCCAGGCCTGCGCCATGTGCCTGGGGCGACGCGCGCCGGTACTGGCGGCGCCGCGGCAGCGCAGCACCTGCGACTGGTTGCTGGTGGGCGACCCACCCGACGAGGCCCAGGAGCGTGTCGGCCAGCCCTTTGTTGAAGAAGCAGGTCAGTTGCTCGACAACATGCTGCGTGCTGTCGGCGTGCAGCGCTGGAACCATGATGCCAGCGCAGACGCGGATCAAACACCAGCCTCACGCGCTTATCTGACCCATGTGCTGAAATGTCGTCCGGCACTGACGCGGGCACCCAATGCGACCGAACTCGACACCTGCGCCCACTTCTTGCGCCGTGAAATCACCTTGACCCAGCCCAAGGTGATCCTTGCCATGGGGCGTTTTGCCATGCAGTTGCTGCTCAGTGAAACCCCAGCCGAACAAGCCGGGTTGCCGCTTGGCAAATTGCGCGGCCAGGTCTGGCGGTTTGCCGGTGTGCCGGTGGTGGTGACCTATCCACCCGGCTACCTGCTGCGCAATGGCCAGGACAAGGCCCGGGCCTGGTCCGACCTGTGCCTGGCCCGCGCGGTGGCCACGGGTCCTGTTGCCTCCCCGTAAAATCAGGGTATGCTGATCGTCAAAACCCAATTGCTCGAAGTCCTGCGCGTCACGCTGGAAGAACTACAACCCGGTGCCGGTGCCAAGGCGGCGTTCGAATCCCCCAAAGTGGCCGCCCACGGCGACCTGGCCACCACGGCCGCCATGCAACTGGCCAAGCCGCTCAAGCAAAACCCGCGGCAATTGGCAGAAAGCCTGTGTGCCCTGTTGCGCAGCACCGAGCCGTACCAGACCTGGGTCGAATCGCTTGACATTGCCGGTCCCGGCTTTATCAACGTCAAGCTCAAACCCTCGGCCAAACAGCTGGTGGTGCGCTCGGTGTTGCTGCAGGCAGACCGGTATGGCGACCAGGCCGACAACGGTAAACGCATGCTGGTGGAATTTGTCTCGGCCAACCCGACCGGTCCGCTGCATGTGGGCCATGGCCGCCAGGCTGCTTTGGGCGACGCCATCTGTAACCTGTTCGAGAGCCAGGGCTGGCTGGTCTATCGCGAGTTTTATTACAACGATGCCGGGGTGCAGATTGCCACGCTGGCCACCAGCACCCAACTGCGCGCGCAGGGCTTCAAGCCCGGCGACGCCTGCTGGCCCACCGATGCCGACAACCCGGTCAGCAAAAATTTCTACAACGGCGAATACATCGCCGACATTGCATCCGATTTTCTGGCCCAAAAGACGGTCACATCCGATGACCGTGCCTTCACCGCCTCCGGCGACGCCAGCGATGTCGACAGCATCCGCCAGTTTGCCGTGGCCTACCTGAGACGCGAACAAGACCTGGACCTGTCCGCCTTTGCCGTCAAGTTCGACAACTACTATCTGGAAAGCAGCCTGTACACCAGCGGCAGGGTCGACGCCACGGTCAAACGCCTGATCGATGCCGGCAAGACCTACGAGCAGGATGGCGCCTTGTGGCTCAAGTCAACCGACTACGGCGACGACAAGGACCGCGTCATGCGCAAGCAGGACGGCAGCTACACCTACTTTGTGCCTGACGTGGCCTACCACATCAGCAAGTGGGAACGCGGTTTCTCAAAAGTCATCAACATCCAGGGCACCGACCACCACGGCACCATTGCCCGCGTGCGTGCCGGCCTGCAAGCGGCCAATGTCGGGATTCCACAGGGCTTCCCGGACTACGTGCTGCACACCATGGTGCGGGTGGTGCGTGGCGGCGAGGAGGTCAAGATCAGCAAACGCGCAGGCAGCTACGTGACGCTGCGCGATTTGATCGAATGGACCAGCAAGGACGCCGTGCGTTTCTTCCTGCTGAGCCGCAAGCCCGACACCGAATACACTTTCGACGTCGACTTGGCGGTGCAAAAGAACAACGACAACCCGGTTTATTACGTGCAGTACGCCCATGCCCGCATCTGCTCGGTGCTGGCCAGCTGGGGGGGTGACCGCCAGACGCTACAGACGGTGGACTTGTCACCACTGCAAAGCCAGCAGGCGCAGGCCCTGATGCTGCTGCTGGCTAAGTACCCCGACATGCTGACGGTCGCCGCCGAGGATTTTGCGCCGCATGACGTGACTTTTTATCTGCGCGAGTTGGCTGCCAGCTACCACAGCTATTACGATGCCGAACGGATTCTGGTCGATGACGAGACGCTCAAACTGGCACGGCTGGCGCTGGTGGCAGCCACCGCCCAGGTATTGCACAATGGGCTGGCGGTGCTGGGCGTCAGCGCACCAGAAAAAATGTAAGTTCTGACCCCATGACCAGTAACAACCGAATACCAAACATGAAACAGCAGCGTGGCAGCACCTTCATTGGTTTTATCCTTGGCCTGCTGGTCGGTCTGGGCCTGGCGCTGGCTCTGGCCGTGTACATCACCAAAGTTCCCATTCTGTTTTTCAACAAGGCGGCCAACAGTTCGGCTGACCGGGATGCGAATGAGCTTGAGAAAAACAAAAACTGGGACCCCAATGCACCGCTGTATGGCAAAAATCCGGCCAAACCGGCCAGCGCGCCTGCCAATGTCGTGTCACCACCCGCAGGCAATCCGCCTGAAAACAAGCCCGCAGCGAGCGCGGACCCGCTGGGCGATCTGGTCAAGGCGCGTGCCAAAAGCGGGGCTGCCTCGGCACCCACCAGCGCCGTCGACCCGTTCACTTATTTCATTCAGGTGGGCGCCTTCAGCACACCCACAGATGCCGAAGCGCAACGCGCCAAATTGTCATTGTCTGGCATTGAAACCAAAGTCTCTGAACGCGAACAGTCCGGACGCCCGGTTTACCGGGTCAGGATGGGTCCGTTTGAAAAACGCGAAGATGCGGAAGCCGCCAAAACCCGTCTTGACGGCGCTGGCATGGAAACGGCCCTGGTCCGTGTACAGCGTTGAACTTTGTTGGCACTGAACGCTCTCACATTGTCCAAAACTCACCCGACAGGAGAATTACGCATGCAACGTCGCACCTTTGTCACCCAGACCGGATCACTGGCTTTCAGTACCGCCCTGCTGAGCCCCCATCTCTCGCAAGCGCAAGCCGCTGCACCGCGTGCAGGCACTGACTTCAATGTGCTGGAGCGCCCGGCCCCAACCGACACGCCAGCAGGCAAGATCGAGGTGGTTGAATTTTTTTGGTATAGCTGCCCGCACTGCAATGCGTTTGAGCCGGCCTTGTCGGAATGGGTCAAGAAACTGCCCAAGGACGTGGTTTTCAAAAGGGTGCCGGTCGCTTTCCGTGATGACTTCGTGCCCCAGCAGCGCCTCTTTTATGCGCTTGAGGCGCTCAATCTCATCCCTAGCCTGCACGCAAAAGTTTTTGCCGCCATTCACGTCGAAAAGCAGAACCTGACCCAGGCGCCCGCCATCATTGAATGGGCTGTCAAACAAGGTGTGGACAAAGACAAGTTTGTCGAACAATTCAACTCATTTTCAGCCACGACCAAGGCCACACGTGCCAAGCAGCTGCAAACGGCCTATCAGGTGGAAGGTGTGCCGGCACTGGGCGTCGCCGGACGTTATTACACCGATGGATCCATTGCCAAAAATATGGGGCGTGTCTTGCAGGTTGTCGACCACCTGACCGACCAGATTCGTCGCGGCAGCTAAGCCCGCCAGAGCATCCCGGTCCCGCTGACAGAATTGAGCTGCCGGTCCTTTTGGACGGGCTCTGAAGGCTACAATCTTGCCAACTCTCACGCAAGATTCATGCCTTTATGAAAATTCCCCTCTCCTCCTGGTTGATACCCTGCATTATGGTGCTGTCCGCATCGACTGCACATGCGGAAAAGGCGGACCGGGACAAGGCCATGAACATCGAAGCCGATTCCCTGCGTTATGACGACGTGAAGCAGGTAAGTGTTTTCACCGGTCAGGTGGTGTTGACCAAAGGTACGATCCTGATACGTGGTGGAAAACTGGAAGTGCGTCAGGACCCGCAGGGTTACCAGTATGGGGTGGTCTCAGCCGCGCCCGGGCAGCGTGCATTTTTCAGGCAAAAGCGCGAAGGCGTGGATGAAACCATTGAAGGTGAAGGCGAAACCATTGACTACAACGGTCGCCTCGAAACGGTCAAATTCATCGGCCAGGCGCAATTGCGGCGTTACCAAGGCGCCAAACTCAACGACGAGTTCAATGCTGGCATCATCGTTTACAACAGCCAGACCGATGTTTTCACACTGAACGGCGCGCCGACATCGGGCGCCCAGGGCAGCGTTGGCCAGCCTGGTGCCCCGGCAGGCCGCGTGCGCGCCATGCTGACACCCAAACTGGATCCCGCGCTCAAATCAGCACCTGCTGTATCAACGCCGCTTCGCAGCAGTCCCGCACTGAACGATGCCCAGCGCTAACCGGGTCTCGCTGCCATGACAACACCTGACACCCAGACCGAGAGTCGCCTCGAAGCCCGTCGTCTGGAAAAATTCTACGGTAGCCGCAAGGTCGTCAAGGACGTCTCGCTGACCGTGCGCAAAGGAGAAGTGGTGGGTTTGCTGGGCCCCAACGGCGCCGGCAAAACCACCTCGTTCTACATGATTGTCGGCTTGGTGCGTGCCAGCGCGGGCGACATCACGATTGACGGTCAGTCAATCGAACACATGGCGATCCACCGGCGCGCTCGCCTGGGTCTGAGTTATTTGCCACAAGAGGCTTCCATCTTCCGCAAACTCAACGTCGCAGACAACGTGCGTGCCGTGCTGGAACTGCAGCACGATGCGCAGGGAAAAGCACTGAGCGGTGACGAGATCGAAAAACAACTGACCAGCCTGTTGCAGGATTTGCGCGTGGATCATTTGCGCGACGCGTCAGCGCAGGCGCTTTCAGGTGGCGAGCGCAGGCGGGTTGAAATTGCCCGCGCACTGGCGACCCAACCGCGATTCATTCTGCTCGACGAGCCCTTTGCAGGCATCGACCCGATCGCGGTGATCGAAATCCAGCGCATCATTTCATTCCTGAAAAACCGGGGCATCGGTGTGCTGATCACCGACCATAATGTGCGCGAAACCCTGGGTATTTGCGACCACGCCTACATCATCAGCGACGGCAGCGTGCTGGCCGAAGGTACACCCGCGGAGATCATCAACAACGTCGATGTGCGCCGGGTCTATCTGGGCGAACATTTCAGGATGTAGAGATGGCCCCCACGCTTGCCACTGCGTGTGCTGCGCCGCCCCCCGGGGGGACTCTCGCGCCTTGGGGCGGCCCGGCGGCGCTCATATGAAACAGGGCCTTTCCTTACGCACTTCGCAGCATCTGGCGCTCACGCCGCAACTGCAACAATCCATCCGCCTGCTGCAACTCTCCACGCTTGAATTGAGCACCGAGGTGGATCAGATGCTCGACGAAAACCCGTTTCTGGAGCGCTCGGAGGAAGCGGCCGAACGCGAGTCATTCGGCCTGACCCAGGCTGACACTGAGGTGAGCCTCAATGACCGCGAGCAGGAGTATGCCGCCTACTCGGGCAGCGACGACAATTATTCGTCCCGGGTCAGCACCGACACCTCGTCTGAAGAGACGGGCGCCACCTTCGAAGAAGCGCCAAGCTGGGATGGCGATGGCAGCGTCAGCCTGAGCCCGGACGACAGCGAATGGGGTGGCGAGGCCCGCGCGCACGGCAACAACCTCAGAGATGACGACGAGCTGGATGCCACCGAACTGGCGCGCAACCACGAATCGCTGCAAAGTTTTTTGCAGCGTCAGGCGCTCACCCTGCGCCTGAGCACAGAGGACCGGGCAGCGCTCCATTTTCTGATCGAATCACTCAATGACGATGGCTATCTTGAGGACGACCTGACCGATCTGGCACGCGGCCTGGCCGGTGAGGATGCCGAGCCGGTCGAAGACCTGGTGCACCACTCCACCGTGGCCCTGCGCCTGCTGCAAAGCCTGGAACCTACCGGCGTCGGTGCCCGTGACTTGGCCGAATGCCTGCGCCTGCAACTGCGCACGCTCCAGACCAATCCCGCGCTTGATGCCGACACGCTGCGGGTGGCGTTACGCATCTGCGACCAACCCATGGATCTGCTGGCCCGGCGCGACATCAAACATCTGATGCCCTTGTGTGATGCCGGCGATGCGCAGGTGCGAGCCGCCATTGCCCTGATCGGCCGGCTGGAGCCCAAGCCCGGTCGCCGCTTCATCGATGTGGAGCGCAACATCGTCGTGCCTGACGTGCTGGTGACCGCGGTGGGTCAAGGGCCCATGGTGAGGTTTCAGGTGCGGCTGAATCCCGAGGTCATGCCGCGCCTGCGTGTGCATGACATCTACGCCAACGCCCTCAAGGGCCACAAGGCCAGTGGCAACGATGCCGCCAACTTTGCCGCACTCCAGCAACGCCTGCAGGAAGCACGCTGGTTCATCAAGAACATCCAGCAGCGCTTTGACACCATCCTGCGTGTCAGCAGCGCCATCGTGGAGCGCCAGAAAAGCTTTTTTATCCATGGCGAGCTGGCCATGCGTCCGCTGGTGTTGCGCGAAATTGCAGATGAACTGGGGCTGCACGAATCCACCATCAGCCGTGTCACCACCGCCAAATACATGGCCACACCTTTTGGCACCTTCGAGCTCAAGTATTTCTTTGGCTCAGGGCTTGGCACCGACTCGGGCGGCAACGCATCGAGCACCGCGGTGCGCGCCCTGATCAAACAATTTGTCGCTGCTGAAAGCCCGAAGAAACCGTTGAGTGACAACCAGTTGTCCGAGATGCTCAAGGAACAGGGCATTGACTGTGCCCGCCGGACGGTCGCCAAATACCGCGAAGGCCTGCGCATTGCGCCGGCGAGTTTAAGGAAAGATTTGTGAACCAACTGCAACTTTTTCTCCCCTGCGCCGCCGGCGTCGAGGACTACCTGGCACCGGAGGTGCTGCGCATCACCGGCCTGCCGCCGGGCTGCATCACCAAGCAGCGTGGCGGTGTGGCGGTGCGCACATCGCTGGAGCAGGCAATGCTGCTGAACCTGCACAGCCGGCTGGCGCAGCGCGTGCTGGTGCTGTTGAGTTACACCGAGTACCGCAACGAACAGGACTTGTACCGTGCCGCCTCCGAAGTGGCCTGGGAGCGCTGGTTCACGCCGCGTGAGAGCATCAAGGTCGAGATCACCGCCCAACACAGCCCGCTGACCTCGCTGAACTTCGCGGCCCTCAAGGTCAAGGACGCGGTATGTGACCGCTTTCGCGCGGTGGCCAACGGCGTGCGTCCCGACGTCAACACCCAGTGGCCCGACGTGCGCATCTACGCCCACCTGACCACCGACAGCTGTTCGCTCTACATCGACACCTCGGGTGAGCCGCTGTTCAAGCGCGGCTGGCGCGAAGACAAGGGCGATGCCCCGCTGAAGGAAACCTTGGCCGCCGCCATGCTGGCCGCCAGCGGCTGGTTTGAGGGTGATGCCGATTTGCTGCCGCTGTACGACCCCTGTTGCGGCAGCGGCACGATCGTCATCGAGGCGGCCCAGATGGCCTGCAATATTGCGGCGGGCAGCCGCCGCCGGTTTGCCTTCGAGAAATACGTGCCGTTTCAAAAACGTGTCTGGGACGCCCTCAAACAGGAAGCCGTTGACGCCGAGGTGGTTCGCTCGCCCGGCCAGAAGCCCATCATCTTTGGCAGCGACGTGGCCCACCGCATGGTCGACTTCGCACAACGCAACGCGGTGCGCGCCGGCGTTGCCGACGTGATCGAGTTTCGGGGCGGCGATGCCCTGCAACGCATGCCGCCGATTGACGCCAGCACCACCGGGGGTGGCGTGATGGTGCTGAACCCGCCCTATGGCGAACGCATCGATGTGGGCGGCGTCGCCAAGGGTGCGACGCGTGATGCAGGCGACTTTGAAGACGACCCCAATGTGCCGCGCTTCGGTGCCCGTGAACTGCCACAAACCGAGGGCGCCGGTGAATTTTTCAACCAGCTCGCCAGCCACTGGAAAAAGAACTATTCGGGCTGGACCGCGTGGGTGCTCACGCCCGACCTGAAACTGCCCGGCAAGATGCGCCTCAAGGAAAGTCGCCGCGTGCCGATGTGGAACGGCCCCATCGAATGCCGCCTGTTCCGCTTTGACATGGTGGCCGGCAAGATGGCTGGAAAAACATGAGAACTGTGGTGCTCGACACCAACATCGTGCTCGACGCCTTTGTTTTTGACGACACCGCAGCGCGCCCGCTCAAGTCAGCGCTGGCCTCGGGTCAGCTTGAGTGGATCGCCACCAAGGCCATGCGCGACGAGCTGGTGCGAGTACTGGGCTACCCCAAAATTGTGCCGCGCATGGCTTTTTATCAAATCAGCGCCGACCGCGTGCTGGCCCAGTTCGACGTTCAGGCCACGCTGGTGGACACCGCGCCCAAGGCCAGCGTCACCTGCCGTGACCCGGACGATCAAAAATTCATTGATCTCGCCGTGATGCACCAGTCCCTTCTGCTGAGCAAGGACCAGGCCGTTCTGTGCATGAAAAAAAGGTTGCTGGGATTTTCTGTAACCACCCAGTCAAGTCTGTAACAAATAGCATCAAATCTTGAGTATCCAAATTTCCGCCGCCTAAGTAAACTTTAACGCGTCGAATGGACCATTCGGGTCCACAAGGCTTGTTCAACTCAACTTTTGCGAGGAAATCATCATGATTCACCATGCCACGTCTGCAGTCACCAGGGCCTACAACTTCAAGCCGCTGCCTTCCGCTTACAGAGCGCCACAAGCCACCCATCTGACTGAAGAACGTCTGCCGTTCACCGTCCGTCTGGTTCGCAACGAGGCGGACTTGAACAAGGCCGTGGAAATTCGCCACGCCGCCTATGCGCGACATCTGCCCTTGTTCGCAGAAACACTCAAGACCGCCGAAACAGATGACGCCGAGAACGGCGTGGTGGTGCTGCTGGCTGAATCAAAGGTGGATGGCTCACCGCTGGGCACCATGCGCATCCAGACCAACCAGTACAAACCCTTGTGCCTGGAGCAGTCGCTTGAACTTCCAGAATGGCTCAGTTCACGACCGCTGGCAGAGGCCACCCGTCTGGGTGTCACCAATGAAACCGGTGGACGACTCGTCACCACGGTGCTGTTCAAGGCTTATTACCAATATTGCCTGCACATCGGCGTCGAATGGATGGTCGTCACCGCGCGCTCGCCGGTCGACCGGACCTATGACCGCCTGTTGTTCAGCGATGTCTTCCCGGGCGCTGGTTACATCCCGATTCACCACGTTGGCAACCTGCCGCACCGGGTGATGTCATTCAATGTCAGCACCGCGCGCGATCGCTGGACACAAGCCAAACATCCGCTGCTTGGCTTCATGTGCAACACCTTCCATCCTGACATCGACCTGGACAGTCACGCAGAGGACTGCGCCACACCCCTCACCTTGTCCAGGTTCCCGATCCATGATGCAACACTGCCGATGTAAGTCTGCCGGGCCGCGGTCTCTCGCGATTGAGACACCCGGCCCATGTCATTCTTGTCATTGGCAACACCAAACAGCGCGCTCGGCCTTATCATGCCGGGGTCGAAGTTGGAATACAAAACAATGAAAGAAATGTTCAAACCGTCCAAGTTGTTCCGAAAGCGGATTGATCAACTCAATCAGGGTCTTGATCTGCTGCTGTATGCCTTGTCGATCTACGCCCTGCCCATCGTGATCGGGCTGCTGTCCTTGCTGGCCCTGCTGACCTGGAAAACACATTACCCCGTCGCGGAGCCCCAGCGCTTGGACATTCAGGTGATCCAGGGGTCCGCTGAACTGACTGACCCAGCGAAAGCACTTGCCCAATTGCAGGCGCGCCCCTTTCGCCCCTTTCACGACACCCAACTCTCGGAATCTCCTGTCTGGCTTTCTTTCGTCATTCCCAAAGATGCGGGGAATACCCCGCAGATGATCGAATTCCCCTCCCGGCATGCCATGGACGTGAGCTGCTGGGACGCCAGAACCTTGAATCCACTCGGCAGCGGCAACCGCCTGGGCGGCTCAGGAAACATAGCCATGGTGAAGGCCGGTTTTGCACTTGACATCGGACCAGCAATGGTCGCCCAGCCACTGCTGTGCCGTACCAGCGCCGTCGGACCGGCACGCTTGTCAGTTCTCAAATGGCCAGCCACCGATTTAAAGACCTCGGTCCTGGAGTTTCACCGCAAATCGGGCTTGCTCGACGGTGGCATCCTGATCCTGGCGGGTTTTGTCCTGATCACCGCCCTGATCAACAGGAATGGCTTGTATGTGCTGTTCGCAGCCTGGCTCGTCATGAACTTACGCATGGCATCGCTCTCGGCCGGCTGGGACTCCCAATGGCTGGGCAACACGGTCCCGCAAGAATGGCTGATTCAAGCCAGATCGCTCACGCTAACTCTCTATTACATATTGACCCTGACACTTTTCACTTCGCTGTTCAAGGAAGATTTATCTCTGGTCGGCCACAAGATCATCGTCAGGGTGGCGCAATGGACCTGCATTCCGCTGCTTCTGTTGTCCATTGCCCTGCCTTATGCCCTGTTCCTGCCACTGATCTGGTATGTCTCTGGCGTGGGTATTGCCATGCTGGCTTTTTTGCTGGTACGGATTCTTCGTAAAACCAATTCCCGTGTGGCCATCTGGTATGGCACCGCCATCAGCATCACCCTGGTAGCCAGTCTTTATGAAGTGCTGGCGGCCGCCTTGGGAATCAAGGGACTCATTGGCTCCATCAACAGCGTCACCGCGGCGCTTGCCTCCAGCCTGCTCACAGCGCTGGCGATTGCCGAACACATGCGCCAGGAGCACGAACAACGGTTGCAGGTTCAGGCCGAACTGGCGCACACCTTCGAGGCCATGCCCATTGGACTGTTTACCCTAGACCTGCACGGCCGCTTGTTGAGCGCCAACCCGGCCTTGCTCAACATGCTGGGGCCCAATGTGCAGAAAAATGAGGGCCAGGGCTGGCAGCAGTATTTCGCCGATGGTGCCTGGCAATTGCTGCACCAAATGGTGTTCAACGAAACCCAGAACGAAATGGAAATCGATGGCCACCACGAGCCGGGTTCAGCAGACCACAAACGTTTTCTGGTCAAGGCGGCTCTGGCTCGCGACCGGATTGAGGGCTCGTTGCAGGACATCACCGAAAAGTCGCGGGCTGCCGCTGACCTGTATTTTCTGGCCAACCATGATTCACTGACCAAAGTGCTCAACCGGCGCGGCATCGAGAAAGCGCTCAACAAAGCCATCGCGCGATTGTCTGAAGACAAAGCCTTGGCGGTCGCCTATCTTGACCTGGACCGTTTCAAGCTCATCAATGACCTCTTCGGCCACGGCGCTGGTAACGAAGTGCTGCAACAAATGTGTGGCCGCGTGTCTGCGATGCTATCGCGCGATTTCCAGCTTGGCCGGGTAGGTGGCGATGAATTCGTGGTCGTTTTTCCGGCCACACCCATCACCATGGCCACCGTGCTATGCAGGGGACTGATCGACAGTATTGGCAACCAACCGTTTCGTGTGGGCGACAACGCCTTCAGTGTGCGTTGCTCCATTGGCCTGATCGAGGTCAGCCCCGGCATGCAATTCAACGATGCCATGTCGACCGCCGACCGCGCCTGCCGCGAGGCCAAAACCAGCAATGCCGGTGGCTTGGTGGTGTATGAAAAACATGCGGCAGCATTCGCCCAGCACGAAGCCGAACTCAAGTTGATTGCCCTGCTCGCCACACCTTCGGCCACGGACGGCCTGTACCTCGAAATGCAGCCCATCATGTCGCTCGTGGCACCCCATGCGTCGCTCAATTTTGAAGTGCTGCTGCGCATGCGGGACTCGCAGGGCGATCGGGTCAACACCGAACACCTGATCAAGGCGGGCGAGGCGAGTGGACGCATGGGCATGATCGACCGCTGGGTGCTGACCACCACATTGGCCTGGCTCAACGACCACTTCGAGCAAATGAATCACACCAACTTTGTGTGCATGAATTTGAGCGGCGCGTCCCTCAACGACGAGGAATTTCTCGGCGAAATCTACGCCATGCTGGAGCAGCACATCCACCTGATGCGTTATTTGTGTCTTGAAATCACCGAGAGTGTGGCTCTGCACGACCTCGACAACACCCGCCGCTTTGTGAACAAGGTGCGCGGGTATGGCGCCAAGGTGGCACTCGACGACTTCGGGGCCGGTTACACGTCTTTTTCCTATTTGAAGGAATTCAAGGCAGACCTGCTGAAAATCGATGGCAGCTTCATCGTCGACATGAACCAGCACCCGGCCAACATCGCCATTGTCGAGGCCATCGTCAGCCTGGCCAACAACCTGGGCATGAAAGTGATTGCCGAATGGGCAGAAGATAATGCCACCGTGGAAACGCTGACCGAAATCGGTGTCGACTACGTGCAAGGTTATGCCGTGGCTCGGCCTCAACACCCGGACAAACTGCTCTCGGCCGCATCGTCGGCCAGCTTTATCCGGGACGCCGAGCTTGCCGACTATGTGGCCCTGATCGGCAAGGCCAGCCAGCACCCACCCATCGTGGATCTATTTTCCGACCTGCCGCGCAAGGTGCATTGATCCAGTTCGCGGCTTTCGATCCCGGTTCGTTGCCACAGAGACGGTGCGCCGACCTGCAAGGCCTCTTGCGGCCAAGGCCTTCAAACGATAATACGAGATTACGCATCTGACATAAATGGGAGCTTGGCATGGCTGGTACGCAAGACATCTTTTCAATGAATCCGGTGGACGTTGTCATCATGGCGGCGGGCAAGG
>JACCDQ010946009.1_pt1 | contig 22872 bp, 20 predicted proteins | sample 7446031 | NCBI WGS metagenome assembly JACCDQ01 (sample SAMN15323442, study PRJNA562643) | freshwater metagenome | isolation source: river surface water | place: USA:Blue River Watershed | collected 2017-08-17 | reverse complement strand
GGTAATTTTTACACGAGTCAGTTGCGCACGGAATCCCTGGCGACGACGGTGACCTGTCTTGTTCTTGTAACGCAAGATATCGATCTTTGGTCCCTTTAGCTCTTCGATAACTTCTCCAGTTACCTTAACGCCAGACAAAACCTTTGGGTCTGTTGTAACTGCTGCACCATCTACTACTAGTACGGCAGGGAATGAAACAGTTGAGCCAGCAGCAGCGTCGATGCGATCAACGATTACTGTGTCGCCAACTGCGACCTTCTCCTGGCGTCCGCCAGCCTTAACGATTGCGTACACGTGTTACTCCAGTTCATGTTCTAAGCCTTGGGCTAATCGAGCCCGTCGGGCAGAGGGTAAGCGTACGCAAGCGTGTGCTTAGCGGTCAAATTGCGATGAGACGATCCTAGTCACAGCCTTTTCGAGCGCATAAATAGGGTCGCTGGCCGCTCCCTTTACTTCAGCATCGGCCTGGGCGATCGCCCCCACGGCATCGGCTATTTGGGCTGGGCTCCAACGGTTTAGCTGGCGGCGAGCCTTATCAATCTGCCACGGAGCCATTCCCAGTTGGCCCGCAAGTTCAAATGATTTTTGATTGCGGTTTGCACCAGCAACCTTTGCAAGTGATCGCAAAGAGGAAGCGATCGCGCTTGTAATCATTACCGGATCCGTACCTGTTTCCAATGCGCTTCGAAGCGAAATAAGTGCGGCAGATAAATTTCCATCCAAGGTTGCATCTGCAACATCGAAACCTGTCGTCTCTACGCGACCTTGGTGATACTTATCAATCATTGCCTCATCGATTAATCCCGATGGTGCATCGGCTGCGATTTGCCCAACAGCACCTTGCAGTTCGCGAAGATCAGTTCCAAGCGCGCCAACTAGTGCAGCGACCGCTCCGGTAGAAGCCTTGCGACCTAAATCCAAGAAAAGAGATTTAACAAACTCTTCCTTTTCTGCTTCCTTCTTTAATGGATCACATGCAATTAATTCAGGCTTTGCTTTTTTAATAGCATCAAGAAGGGCTTTACCTTTAACGCCACCTTTGTGGACAAAGATCACGGTGGTGGTTGCATCAGGTTGTTCTATGTAGCGAGTGATCTCTTCGCGGTTATCTTCAGGTAGATCTTGAAGATCCCGAATAATTAATGCGCGGCGTTCTGAAAATAAGGAAGGAGCTAACGCGTCGGCGATGTCACCAACAATTGTGTCTGCTGCAAACAAGGTTGTGATTTCGCACTTTTCCACTTTTAACTGTGCATTTAACTTTGCCAGAGCACGATCTGCAAGAGCGGTTTCCGAGCCGAGGATTAAATACAACGCATTCATTGCACTCCCCTTAGCTCCAGTAGAACAACCTAATTGTTCCCTTACTTTTTCGAACTCGTAGATGATGAGCTTTGGCGGTTATTGCCAACGCTCCATCCCTATCGGTTCGAACTACTTGAGTGCCGAGTCTAGTCAAAGAGGAGATAGTTTCTGCAGCGGGGTGACCGTATGAGTTCTTGGCTCCTACGCTTATTACCGCGATTTGGGCAGACAAAGATTTCATCAAACCTTGATCTTGGTATTTTGAGCCATGGTGGCAGACCTTATAAATATCCACTTTGCGCGCCAATCCCAATATTTCATGTTGAGCGGGCGGTTCTAAATCTCCTGCCGTGAACATGCTCCAATCAAGAGTTGAAACCAATAATGCGATGCTTGAATTATTGATTACCGAACCTTCACCTGGCATCGATTGAAAATTATGAATTGTTACATCGGGCCAAAGCACCTCAAAGTTAATTCCAGCCATCGTGGCTTTCATACCTTTTTGTACGGTCGTTATCTTGGCGCCTCTTAGCAGCTGTAGCGAGTGAGTACTTTCCAGAAGTGGCTCTAAGTTATTACTGATCCAAGCCTGCTGGATTTTTCTTGATTTAACGACACCAGATAATCCACCAACGTGATCTGCGTGAAAATGCGAAAGGATTAGCAAGGGGACTTCATGAACTCCAAGTTTTCTTAAGCATTTATCTTCAGCAACGGGATCTGGGCCAACGTCGATAACAATTGCACGCCCCTGATGAAGATTGATAACCATTGAATCACCCTGGCCGACATCACAGTTTGCAATCTGCCAGTCACCTGCTGGCCAGCGCTGAAGCCAGGTTAAGGAAAGAATTACTACCAGAAAGATTGATGCCGTTGTGCGCCAATTTTTCTTAAATAGCCACATCAATGCGATTATCACTGCGACTACCAAAAAACCAACTTTGCCATTATGAATCGTTAAGACCGGGAACTCTGCAATGTGACGTGCAATTGAACCAATTAGCGATGCAGGGATTCGAATACAAAAAATCAATACCACTGTGAGTGCTGGTGCAATAGGCGACACCAATGCTGCTACAAAACCAAAGATTGTTATTGGGGCAACAAATGGCGCGGCCAGCAGATTTGCAACGATGCTCATGGGAGATAAATACCCAGATAGGGCTACCAAAATAGGAGAACAAAAGAGCATTGCTGCGATTGGGGGCGCTAATGCTCCGGCTAATTTCTTGTGGGTCGGCAACTTTTCTTCGATAACCGGTGCCAATAGAAGTAAGCCAGCTGTTGCCAAGACAGAAAGTGCAAAACCTGCATCTTGCGCCTGCCATGGGTCCCCAATAACAACCGCTGCTATGGCAAAGCCCAAAGCCGGAAGTGAATCAGTTCTGCGCTTACTTGCTTGTGCTGACAATAAAACAGCAGCCATCGCTGCGGCACGTAAGACTGAAGGTGATGGCCTGACTAAAGCGATGAAGCAGGTAAGTGCGATTGCAGTTGCTAACAGTCGATACTTATTTCGCTTAATGACAAACTGCATGCACCACAAAACAAAGCTTGAAACGATTGCAAAGTTAGCACCGCTTACAGCAACAAGGTGCGTTAGCCCGGACCGTTTCATTGCATCCTTGAACTCGGCTGTTTGTTTAGAGGTATCCCCTAAAACCATTCCTGGAATCAATGCTCCTGCATCACCGGATCCTGAATGATTTCGCAATCCGGATCTAATCGAACCAAGTGCTGCTGCCCATCGCGACGGCTTTGTTGTTACTGCTATAGCTTTATCAACCAGCAATAACGCAGCCACGCGAGACTCTGAACTTTCAATAACTCGTGCTTGTGCGAAAATCATCTGGCCCGGAAGAGCTTTAATTTGCTTTTGGGCAATTACCCGCACTGGCACGCGTAGCGCAAACTTATTCTTGCCAGATGAAAATTGAAGCAACTTCGCAGTAAAGGAGTATTTACCTGTAGTCGTGGACATTGGATCTGTGATTAATTGCGCTGAAAATTCAATTGATGAATTGAAGTAGTGGGTAATCTCCGAACGCTCTAATGAGGATTGCCTGATTGACATCGCGGTTGCGCCGATAAGTATCGCGATCACTACAACTAGTAATCGCGATTTCTTAAAGCACAATGGAATAAGAATTATTGCGCCAATACACACCCGCCAGGTTGACACCGCGCTTTGCAGTAAAGCACCGCACCACAGCGCAGAGCCCAGAGCTAATGCCCTGTAATCAATTAAATCCTGACTTTTGCTTTGATTTGTGCGAATTTGGCCGCACCTATTCCGCTCACCTTTTGAAGATCATCAATTGAAACAAATGAGCCATTTACCTTTCGATAATCAACTATTCGTTGCGCAATCACCGGTCCAATCCCATCAAGGGCATCTAATTGATGAGCGGTCGCTCGGTTAATGTTGATAGGTCCCGTGTGTACGTTTTTTGAAACCCTAACCCCGGCGCTGTTTACAACTGTTGAATCAACATAGATTTGCTCGCCATCATTGATGATTCGAGCAAGATTAATGGTGCTTAAATCTGCACCAGGTGCGCTATCTCCGGCAGCTTTAATCGCATCTATGACTCGTGATTTTCCAGGTAACGAATACACACCTGGCTTATTTACCGCTCCGGTTACATCAACAAATATCTCTGGCTCTATAACCGTAATTGGAAGTGCTTCGGGAATCGCACTTGCTTCGGTATTTCCGCGAAAAACAATGAATACAGATAGCAGCAATAAAACCGCTCCAACAATTAAAAGGGCACGCTTTTGATTGTGTGAAAAATGAAGGTCGAACCACCAATTACTGATTGATTCAAAAGCTATACGCAACTGTTCCATTGCGCTAGTGTGAAATTAAGCAGCCGACCCTTAATTCAAAAGTGAATTAGTTGTTGATAACGATATTTACAAGCTTTGGTGCACGAGTGATCACCTTTGCAACCGTCGCACCAGATAAAGCTTCTACGATGCTTGGCAAGGCAAGCGCTGCAGCCTCAAGTTCGGCATCTGAAATCGATGGTGCGATATCGATGCGATCTTTGATCTTGCCGTTGATTTGAATTACAGCGGTAACCGCATCGGCAACCAACAGCTTCTCATCTACTGCAGGCCAACCAGCAAGTGCCACACAAGGCTTATGACCCAGGCGCTCCCACATCTCTTCAGCTGTAAATGGAGCAACTAATGACAACATGATCGCAATAGCCTCAACCGCTTCACGAACCGCAGGATCTGCAGCACCACAACCGGAATCAATTGCCTTGCGGGTTGCATTTACAAGCTCCATGACACGGGCGACGGCAACGTTAAATCGGAATGACTCAACTGCAAAACCGGCATCGTGTAACGCCTTATGTGTTGCCTTACGTAAGGCAAGATCCCCGCTGCTGAAATCCACGCCAGCTGCGCTAGTTACATCGCCAGATAATCTCCAGGCGCGAGTTAAGAATTTAACTGAACCCGAAGGTGAAACATCTGACCAATCCACATCATCCTCTGGAGGACCCGCGAAAACCATCGATAGGCGAATCGCATCAACGCCATGATTTTCTAACTCATCTGAAAGGCGAACGAGATTGCCACGACTCTTAGACATTGCAGAGCCATCCATGACAACCATTCCTTGATTGAGCAAACGAGTAAATGGTTCATTGAAATCAACCATTCCCATATCGTTCAACACCTTCGTAAAGAATCGACTATAAAGAAGGTGCAAGATTGCGTGAGTGACTCCTCCGACATACTGATCAACTGGCAGCCAGGTATCTACATCTTTCTTAGAAAATGGTTCTTTTGCATTTGTTGGATCTGCATAACGCAGGTAGTACCAGGATGAATCAACAAATGTATCCATCGTGTCTGTATCGCGCTTTGCATCGCCTGAACACTTAGGGCACTTCACATTTACCCAATCAGTTGCAGCACCCAGCGGTGATGTTCCCTTTGGCTTTAAATCTAAACCTTCGGCATCAGGCAAAGTTAGCGGCAGCTGATCTGCAGGTACTGGAACTTCACCACATGAAGGGCAATGAATAATTGGAATTGGCGTACCCCAGTAACGCTGGCGAGAAACGAGCCAATCACGCAAGCGATAGTTGCGAGCTGCAACTCCCTTGCCTTCAGCTTCTAGCTTCTTATTAATTGCAGCAATAGCTTCAGCCTTTGAAAGACCATTTAGAGAATCTGAATTAACTAACTTTCCATCTCCGCCAGTTGCAACACCAGTTGAGCTTGGATCCTCTTCACCAGTTTCAACTACCACGCGAACTGGAAGTTTCATGGCGCGTGCGAAATCTAAGTCGCGCTGATCATGTGCAGGAACCGCCATAATCGCGCCAGTTCCGTAATCTGCCAATACATAATCACTTGCCCAGATAGGTAACTTCTCACCATTCACAGGGTTAATCGCATAACGATTTAAAAATACACCGCTCTTTGGTCGATCTGTTGCAAGACGATCGATATCACTTGCCGCCTTGATTGTTTCTAAGTACTTTGCGAATTCGGCTTCAACACCGGTGCCTTGAACAAGCTCTGCTGCTAATTCGCTATCAACTGCAACAACCATAAAGGTTGCACCAAACAATGTGTCTGGACGTGTTGTGTAAATAGTTACAGGCTCAGTACGGCCTTCGATTTCAAACTTTACATTCGCACCCGTTGATCGACCGATCCAGTTGCGTTGCATTGTTAGAACTTTGTCAGGCCACTTACCTTCAAGTTGCTGCATGTCATCTAATAAACGATCTGCATAATCAGTGATCTTGAAGTACCACTGGTTCAACTTCTTCTTGGTAACTGTTGAATCACATCGTTCGCATAGTCCAGCAACTACTTGCTCATTTGCCAAAACAGTTTGGCAACCTGGACACCAGTTAACAGCTGAATCCTTGCGATAGGCCAAGCCACGTTCGTAAAACTTGAGGAACAACCATTGATTCCATTTGTAATACTCAGGATCGCAGGTGTTGAAAACTCGATCCCAATCAAATGAACATGCATAGCGACGCATTGATGCCTTTTGCACCGCGATGTTTTCATAGGTCCAGATTCGTGGATCTGAATTTCGCTTAATCGCTGCATTTTCTGCAGGCAATCCAAATGCATCCCAACCAATTGGGTGCATAACGTTGAAACCCTTTTGTGCCCAGTAACGTGCAATTACATCGCCAAGTGCATACGCCTCTGCGTGACCCATATGTAGATCACCGGATGGGTACGGGAACATGTCCAGTACATACTTCTTTTCACGCGGATCATCGGCGCGACCAGATTTAAATGGCTGCAACTCATCCCAAACAGGCAGCCACTTTTCCTGCACGTAGGCAAAGTCGTATGCCGCGTGCTCGCGCTCTTCATTCACGTTGTTATTCATACGTGGAGCTAAGGGGATTTGAACCCCTGACCCCCTGCATGCCATGCAGGTGCGCTACCAGCTGCGCTATAGCCCCGATTTTCTTGCGAGTGCAGACCTTACCGCATTTGCTGCGGTCAGCCTTAGGCCGTAGTTGCACCGCTTTCTTCACCATAAACCGGCTCTGGAATAGATCCGGCGTTATGTTCGACCAAACTCCACTGACGTGGATTACGTTCCAAAATCGACCATGATGCATTTGAAAGTCCGCCAATAACGCCCCAGTGCGACATTGGAAGTTGAAGCAAAGATCCAAGGATGCAACGAGCTGTGCCACCGTGAGTAGTTACGACAAGTAGTTGATCTGTTTTATCAGCTAACGCCTTCTTGATAGCGCGGACGGCGCGATCTGCAACCTCGCTGCGGCGTTCGCCAATGGTGCCAGCTGGATTATCTTCACCATCGATCCAGCGAATAAAGTTATTGAAATCCTCAGCACGATTTTCTGCGCCAGTTTTGCCTTCCCACAATCCACCATTTGTTTCGCGAAGATCTTCATCAATGGCCACAGTTAAACCAGTGATATCAGCAAGTGCTTGAGCGGTATTGCGTGCACGCCCTAGATCACTTGAAATAATTGCAGTTGGATTCATTCCAGCAAGAATTTGTGCAGCGTGTTTTGCTTGAAACTCGCCCACCTCATTTAATGGAATATCTGAGTGTCCCTGAAAACGATTGACAACATTCCAATCGGTTTGACCGTGACGCCAAAGAACAACTCTGTTAGCGGCCATTAACTGCAGCCTCCTTCACAGCCTCCAACTCGATTGTTGGGCAGTCATTCCATAAACGATCAAGCATGTAGTACTTGCGAAGCTCTGCGCTTTGCACATGGACAACTAAATCTGAGTAATCCAGCAAAATCCATTCAGCGCCATGTTCGCGACGAATCGGCTTATCCCCTGCTGCTGCAAGTTTGCGTTCAACCTCATCGGCGATCGCATCTACCTGTGCCTCATTTTGACCGGTAACGATTAAGAAAACTTCGCTAAGAACCAATTGATCAGAAAGGTCTAGGGCGACAACATCTACTGCAATCTTGTCGATGGCAGCGTGTGCGGCAATCTGGGTGATCTCATGGGTTCTTTTGCTAATTGTCATAGAGGTTATTCTCTCGTATAAATGAGGCAACCGATGACGAAAGATCTGCGCTCAATCCTTCTCTAATTGTCGTTGCAGCAACATTTAATGCGCCTATATCAATTCCATCGCCTTGATAACCAGGGCGACCAATAACGATGAATTCGACCATTGATCGAAGCTCAGCGATTCGATGCCATTGATCCAATTTTTCGGCGGCATCTTGACCAATTACCAATGCAATTGTGTCATCTGGGTAATTTTGCTTTACCGCTTCAACGGTATCGATTGCATAACTTGGTCCCATTCGAAGGACTTCAATCGGATTTACCTGCACCTTCGAGGCAACTTCTGGTTTCAAATCCGAAAGCGCTAACTGGCACATAGTGCGACGTTGTTGAGCGGATGCAACCGGAGCATGCTCGCGCAAAAGAGGCTCTCCTGCTGGAATTACTAATAGTTGGTCGACAAGACCTTTTTCAATGAGCTGGGTAATTACATGCAAATGACCCAAATGAATTGGGTCAAATGTTCCGCCGTATATACCTACCCGGGACAAATTAGTCTCGGTCTAGGCGAAGTACTAAGTAAAGAAGTAGTCCGAAAACTACAAATGCTGTGACACCAAAAAATACTGGTGAAGCTGGAAGCTCACGGTGGATCTCTTCTGCAAGATTAATCATGGCTGTAATACTACTACTTACCTGCAAGAAGCTCTTTGAACTTCGCCTCGTCGATCACCGGAACTCCTAATTCTTGCGCCTTGCCTAACTTGGAGCCGGGGTCGCTACCCACTAATACATAATCTGTTTTCTTCGAGACTGACGAAGATGCCTTTCCGCCATGTGCCGTAATTGTTTCACTGATTCCATCGCGGGTAAAACTTTCTAGACCACCTGTAACTACGAAGGTTAATCCAGCCAATGTTTGCGGAAGGGCCTCAGTTGGTTCATTCACCATACGAACCCCAGCTGCTTCCCACTTAGAAATAATCTCTTTATGCCAATCAATTGAAAACCATTCAACGATTGAATCGGCGATGATTTGGCCAACGCCATCTACATCTGCAAGTTCTGCAGCCGATGCTTCTGAAATAGTTTTAATGGAGCCAAGGGATGTAGCTAAACCTTGTGCCGCTGTTGGACCAACATGGCGGATTGATAATGCAACCAGTGTTCTCCACAAAGGACGAGTTTTTGCTTCTTCTAGCGCAGCAAGCAGTTTTTCAACATTTGCCGCTTGGGATCCATCTTTCTTTCTAAAGAAATCTGAACTCATCAATTTCTTAGCAGTTAAATCAAAAAGATCGGATTCATCTGTGATGATCTTGGCATCTAGAAGCGCAACCGCTGCTTCATATCCCAAAACATCGATATCTAATGCTGCACGCGATCCGATGTAGTAAATGCGTTCACGCAACTGTGCAGGGCAACTTTGAGTATTTGGACAGCGAATATCTACATCGCCCTCACTCATGGCTCGAAGTTCAGAACCACACTCGGGGCACTGCGTAGGCATAACAAATACCTTTTCTTTTCCGGTGCGCTTTTCAATTACTGGTCCCAGGACTTCTGGAATTACATCTCCAGCTTTTCGGATCACAACAGTGTCGCCAATCAAAACACCTTTTCGAACAATCTCTTCAGCGTTATGCAAAGTTGCATTAGTGACCGTAGATCCTGCGACCTTTACCGGCTCCATAAATGCAAATGGAGTAACGCGGCCTGTGCGGCCAACGCTTACCTTGATATCCAATAACTTTGTCATCACCTCTTCTGGCGGATACTTATAGGCAATGGCCCACTTAGGAGCACGAGAGGTGAATCCCAACTGTTGTTGCTGCGAAAGAGAGTCAACCTTAATTACTACTCCATCAATTTCATGTTCTACGTCATGGCGATGATCTGCGTAGTACTGAATAAATTTTTCAACCTCTTTACGTGTACCGCAAACTTTGAAGCGATCACTCGTTGGAAGGCCAAGTTTTTTAAGCTGCTCGTACGCACCACTTTGAGATTCGAAGGTAATCCCTTCCTTTGCACCTACTCCGTGAACTACTACCGAGAGTGGACGAGCTGCTGTGACCCGTGGATCCTTTTGTCGCAATGATCCTGCTGCACCATTTCGGGGGTTGGCAAATAACTGCTTTCCTGCCTCTTCCAGAGACTCATTAAGTTCGTTGAATGCTGCAATTGGAAAAAATACTTCGCCGCGAATTTCGATAAGTGATGGCAACTCATTGCCTTGAAGGGCATGAGGAAGATTCTTGATTGTTTTTACATTTAATGTCACATCTTCGCCAGTGGTTCCATTACCACGAGTTAATCCGCGAGTCAGTACCCCATTTTCATAGGTTAAGTTAATTGCAAGGCCATCGACCTTCACTTCGCATAAATACTGCGGCGCAGATATCTCTTTCTCAACTCGATCAAACCAGGTTGCTAACTCCTCTAAATCAAAAACGTTATCAAGACTCATCATCTTTTCGATGTGATCTCGCTGTTCAAACTGAGTTGAAAATCCCCCACCTACATGTTGAGTAGGTGAATCAGCCTCCCGAAGTTCGGGATTCTTATCCTCTAACTTCTGCAACTCTTTTAATAACTCATCAAACTGAGCATCGGTAATCGTTGGTTTGTCTAATACGTAATACTTAAATTGATGATCGCGAATTTCATTAATCAATTCGCTCATACGATGGCGAGCGTTACTTGTCACTGTGTCTCGCAAATTGTTGCAGAGCCAACTACCCGATCTCCATCATAAATAACCATCGCCTGGCCTGTTGCAAGACCTAGCAACGGTTCATCTAGTCGAGCGATCAGTAATGAGCCATCAAAGAAATAGGTACAAGGCAGTGCAGCTCCATGTGCTCGAACCTGCACAAAACCACGCTTTTCTTCAGCTGTAACCGCAGGGCCGCACCACACTGGTCGCTCTCCGCGCATAATCGAAATAGCCAAATCTTCACGCGCTCCGACTACCACTGTGTTTGAAACTGGTTCGATCTTTAAAACAAAGCGCGGTGAACCATCAGCGGTTGGAACGGTTAGACCTAAACCTTTTCGTTGACCGATTGTGTATGTATAGGCACCTTTGTGTTCACCGATTTTGTTTCCATCTTGATCAACAATCGGGCCAACTTCACTACCTAATCGATCGCGTAACCACCCTGCATTGTCTCCGGATGGCACAAAACAAATGTCATGACTATCTGGCTTTTGAGCAACAGCTAAGCCACGGCGTTCAGCCTCTGCGCGAATATCAACCTTTGTTGTGTCTCCTAAAGGAAATATTGCGCCAGCGATCTGTTCAACAGTTAAAACAGATAAAACGTAGGACTGATCCTTTGAATGATCAACAGCGCGATGTAAAGTTTTTCCAGAATCTGTTATCTGTGTTCTTGCGTAGTGACCGGTGACAACACCATCAAAACCCATTGCGCGAGCACGATCTAAAACCGCCGCAAACTTAATCTTCTCATTGCAACGCAAACATGGATTCGGCGTGCGACCAGCGGAGTATTCAGCCAAGAAATCCTCAACTACTCCGTCATGGAACTCTTCTGCCATATCCCAGATATAGAAAGGAATACCGATGACGTCAGCGGCACGACGTGCATCATGTGAATCTTCAATGGTGCAACAACCGCGGGCACCCGAGCGATACTTTTGTGGATTTGCCGCTAGCGCAAGGTGAACGCCGATTACTTCGTGGCCAGCTTCTACAGCGCGGGCCGCGGCAACGGCGGAATCAACTCCGCCACTCATTGCTGCAATTAGTTTCATCGTAAGTTCGCCGCCCGTCCTCGGCTAATTACATCGGGCAGGACCGACAAAACAAAATCAACATCAGCTTGAGTGGAAGTTGCACCAAAAGAGAAGCGTAAAGATGATTGTGCTGACACTTCATCGTGGCCCATTGCAAGTAAAACATGGCTTGCCTCATGTACACCTGCACTACATGCAGAACCCGTTGAGGCGGAGACGTGTGCACTATCTAGAAGCAATAACAAGGTATCGCTTTGAGTTCCGGGGAAAGTTACATTTACAACACCTGGCAGTCGATCGGAGGCTTCTCCATTTATATATGCATCGGCGACATCACTTTTTACTCCCGTAATAAAAGAATCTCGAAGTGTGGTGACCTGGGTACTTGGATAGCTTTCGCTTGCAGCGGCTGCAAAAGCAACGATGCTTGGAGCATTAAGAGTTCCACTTCGAATCTCTCGTTCCTGTCCCCCGCCATGCAATAGCGCCGGAATTTCATATGCTCGACGCAAAATTAATGCACCAATTCCCAATGGCCCACCTATTTTGTGTGCGCTTAAGGTCAACGATGTAACGCCAAGATCTTTGTATGAAACAGGAACCTTCTTAAAACTTTGAACTGCATCTGTATGCACCGGAATATCACCAGCAATTTGTACAACCTCTTTAATTGGCTGCAGCACACCTGTTTCATTATTTGAATGCATAATTGAAATTACAGAAATCTCAGACCCTCGAGCTGAAACTAATTCTTGTAGTACCTGAAGATTGATAACGCCATCTTTAGTTACCGGAATTGTGACCACTTCGGCACCTTCATGCGTTTGTAACCAATGCGCAGGATCCAAAATCGCATGGTGTTCGATTGCTGAAATTACGACAACATTCTTGCCGCTCTTCTTTCCATTCCAATACATTCCCTTTAAGGAAATATTGTTTGCCTCAGTACCAGAAGCGGTAAAGATAACTTCAGATGGCAAGCAATCAATCTGCTGTGCAATCGCTTCGCGGGCATCTTCAAGGGTTTTACGCGTTGCCCGACCGTGCGAATGCAGACTTGAAGGGTTTCCAAGTTGTTGCATCTGCGCAGAAATTGCAGAGATTGCGGCAGGCGACATTGGTGTCGTTGCAGCATGGTCTACATAGATCGAAGGCACGGGCCTAAGTCTATGACTTGTGGGCTTTAACGCCTTCCGTTGCCTGAGGGAGCACAGCAAATAGATCGCCGACTACGCCAAAATCAGCGATCTCGAACAGTGGTGCTTCTGGATCCTTGTTAACAACCACAATCGTCTTACTAGTCTGCATTCCAGCGCGGTGTTGGATCGCACCTGAAATTCCGCATGCAACATAGAGCTGTGGGCTAACAGTTTTTCCTGTTTGGCCAACTTGATAAGAATGTGGGTACCAACCAGCATCAGTTGCAGCACGAGAGGCACCAACTGCTGCACCTAGTGAATCTGCAAAGCCTTCAACTGCGGCAAAGTCTCCATTGGTTCCACGACCACCTGAGACGACAATGTTTGCTTCAGTTAACTCTGGACGTCCACCCTGTACTGGCGGTTGAGACGAGGTAACAGTCGCCTTCTTTGATGCATCAGATACTTGTAGTGACAAGGTTTCTGTTGCAGCCGCAGAGTCAGCGGTGTTCGCATCAATTGAGTTTGGACGAACTGTGATGATTGGAGTTCCGTGAGATACCTTAGAGTGAACAGTTGTTGATCCACCAAATACCAATTGGGTTGCAGTGATATCTGCAGCAACATCAACAGCGTCGGTAATAATCCCTGAATTGCACTTAACCGCTGTGCGCGCCGCAACCTCTTTACCAAATGCATGTGAAGCAATTAAAACTGCGGCAGGTGATTGCGATGAAATAACTTGCGCAAGTACATCTGCAGCCGCTGCTACTCCATTAGCTGCAAATGAATCGGATTCAACAATAACGATCTTTGAGATTGGCCCACGATTTAATGTCGATGCATAGGCAGCGCCTTGACCTGTAGGTGCAAGCACTACAGCTGTTACCTCGCCAATGCGAGCGCCGGCTGTTGCTAATTCAGCGTTTGTCTTACTTGCTTTAGCGCCGACGAAGTCAGCAAGAATCAATACATTACTCATATCAACTTCTTCTCTGCTAGGAATGAAACCAGTTGAGTTCCGGCAGAACCTTCATCCGTAACTTTGACACCTGCCGCGCGAGGTGGGCGTGGAGTTGCATCTGCAACTAGTGACCATGCGCCTTCTGCGGTAACGCCAACCGCTGCTAAATCCTTACTTTCAATCGTCTTCTTCTTCGCAGCCATAATTCCCTTGAATGATGGGTAACGAGGTTCATTGATCTTTTCGACAACTGAAACAACTACAGGGAATTGACCGTGCATTTCATCAACGCCTGCTTCAGTGACGCGGGTAATTGAAACTTTGTTTGCCGCTGGATCAACTGTCACCTTTGAAGCAAAGGTCAGTTGTGCAGCATTCAAACGTTCAGCCAACATTGCTGGCACAACGCTCATACGCGCATCTGTTGATTCAGTTCCACAAATAACTAGGTCGTAACCACCTTGTGCGATCACAGCAGCAAGGACTGCAGATGTTGCGAGCGCATCTGCTCCTGCAAGCTTTGCATCGGTAATTAAAATCGCATCATTTGCGCCCATTGAAAGCGCTTTACGAACAGCTTCAGTTGCGCGCTCTGGACCCATGGAAATAACAGTCACCGTGTTGCTGCCACCTTCTTCATTGCCACCATGTTCTTCGGCAATACGAAGTGCTTCTTCAACGGCATATTCATCAAGATCGTTAAGAACTGCATCAACATTCTCGCGATCGAGAACTCCATTGACCATCTTCTTCTCGGCCCATGAATCTGGAACCTGCTTTACGCATACGGCGATTTTCATAGGCGAAATGTTACTGGTGAGTAACCCAAATGGCTACCTAATCACACTAAATCAACCCTCTTTTTACGCCTGTTCAGGGCAGGATAACCGCATGCTTCCAGCAGATCCGCGAACCCTTGGCTCTACCGTCACCGAAGGCGGCACCAACTTCGCCATCTGGAGCAATGCCGCAGATGCTGTGGAGCTATGCCTCTTTAATGAGATCAACGGCAAGATGGTTGAAACCCGCTTTGCAATGTCTCACCGCAATGGCCCCATCTGGCACGGGTACTTAGCTGGAGTTCGACCAGGCCAACGGTACGGATATCGCGTTTACGGACCCTGGCTACCTGAACATGGGGTTCGATTTAATGCAGCAAAGCTTCTGCTTGATCCCTACGCACATGCAATTGATGGCGAGCTTGAGTACTGCCCTGAAATTTATGGTCATGCTGCAGTAGATGAAATTGGTAACGGAGATTTAAATCAACGCGATCCACGAGATAGCGCAGGCAAAGTTCCATATTCAGTTGTGACAGATGCTGGTGTGCGCGAGATCAATCGCCCATTGGTTCCTTGGGCTAAAACAGTTATCTACGAAGCTCATGTAAAAGGTTTAACTGCGTTCAATTATGAAATTCCAGAACACGAGCGCGGCACGTATAAAGCTTTGGGACATCCATCAACAATCGCGCATTTGAAATCAATAGGCATCACGGCACTTGAATTGCTTCCGATTGCACAATCAATTACTGAGCCATCAATTTATGGTCGTGGCCGAAAAAATCATTGGGGCTATAACTCGCTTTTGTTTACTGCACCTCATCGTGAATACGCAGCAACTGCAAATCCAATTGCTGAGCTTCAGTGGGCAGTTGATCAATTGCACAATGCGGGCATCGAAGTAATCATGGATGTTGTTTACAACCACACTGCAGAAGGCGGCGTTGGTGGACCAACACTTTCCTACAAAGGTATAGATAACCATGGCTACTACCGCCAAGATTCAAATGGAAATTATGTCGATGTCACAGGTTGCGGAAATACATTTGCTGCCAGTAAGCCTCACAACGTTCGACAGATAGTTGATTCACTTCGCTGGTGGATCGAAGTAGTAGGAATTGATGGTTTTAGATTTGATCTGACCACCGCGCTATATACAAGCAATAGCGCCTTTAATTCATCGCTGATGGCGGCTATTGGTGCAGATTCAGTCCTTCGAAACTTCAAAATGATTGCCGAGCCTTGGGATATTTCACGATACTCCCTTGGAGATTTCCCACACCCTTGGCGTGAATGGAACGATGCATATCGAGATTCAGTCAGACAGTTCTGGTTGGGCGACCTTGCCCGTGGATATGGTGAAGGTGTTTCAGATATCGCTTCAAGCATTAGTGGTTCAAGCAGAATCTTCCACTATCGCGGACCAACATCTTCTATTAACTTTGTGGCAGCTCATGATGGTTTCACGATTCATGACATGGTTACTTATAGCCACAAACACAATGAAGCAAACCTTGAAGATAATAAAGATGGAAGTGATTCCAATAGATCGTGGAATGTGGGTCACGAGGGCGAAACACATGACCCAAGAATTAATGAGATTCGCCATCGCTTAAAGAAATCTTTACTTGCAACATTAATGCTTTCATCTGGTGTCCCCATGATAAATATGGGTGATGAAGTAAGTCGTTCACAACGCGGTTCTAATAACTCATACTCGCTACCAATCGACCACGCTTTGGATGGCGTCGAAAGTTATGGCGGAGGTTGGGCACTGCCTTGGCAACTCAATGAAATGCAGGCAGATACCTTGGCTGCGATGCAAGCTCTTTCACAAATCCGTGAAACTTATCTAGCCGATGTTGCCTCTGAGTTCTTCACGGGAGCATTAGATAAAGGCACCAATCGAAAAGATATTGCCTGGTTCTCACTTGGCGGCAACGAGATGAGTGATGATCACTGGCGTGATGAAGAAAAGCGAAGCATCACCGTTTTCGTTGAAGCAGATCCAAATAAGGGTTTACTGCTCATGCTTAATTCATCGGCAGAAGAAACAACTTTTACGCTGCCGGATAACAGCTGGGGCGAAACATTTAGATGTATTTTTGATGCATCAAAGAACACCGTTAACTATGAGCCCGTAATCGCTGCACCATCTGCGAAGGTACAAGTGCCTGAACACACTGTTCTCGTGTGGCTTGTGTCGCGTACTAGATAGTAAGCAACAACCCGCACTAACATCTCTTTGTGCTCGCAATCATTGCTCCCGGTCAAGGATCTCAAACTCCAGGAATGCTCAATAGCTGGGTTGCAGATCCAGAACTAAAGAACTTACTTCTTTCATGGTCAGATGCGATTGGTCTTGATCTGCTTAGCCTTGGCACCACCGCAGATGCAGATGAAATCAAGGACACTGCAAATGCGCAGCCACTAATCGTTGCCGCATCACTTTTGGGCTCACATGCTTTGGGAATTGCCAATTGTGCTGTTACATCAGGCCATTCAGTCGGTGAATTAGCAGCAGCTGCTATTTCAGGTGCAATTAACGAAAGCGATGCCTTGAAGTTAGTTCGTGCCCGTGGAATTGAAATGGCCAAGGCAGCATCAGCACATCCTGCTGGGATGTCGGCGGTCCTTGGTGGAGAACGTGCCGAGGTTTTGGCAGCGATTGCACAATTGAATTTGGTAGCCGCAAATGACAACGGCGCGGGACAAATTGTTGCTGCTGGAGATTTGAATGCTCTAGCAACACTTGGCGAGAATCCACCAGCAGGGGCTCGAGTACGTGCCCTAGCTGTTGCAGGTGCTTTCCACACATCATTTATGGCTCCAGCGGTAGAGCCTCTTCGCGAACTTGCTTCAACTTTAGTTACACATCCAGTTTCAATTCAGGTTATCTCAAATAAAGATGGCCAGGTTGTCAGTGATGGCGCTGAAGTGCTTATTCGAATTGTTAATCAAATTGCAAATCCCGTGCGCTGGGACTTATGCATGGAAACTTTGAAATCACTTGGAGTAACGGGTGTCATTGAACTTCCACCAGCCGGAACTCTGGTTGGCTTACTTAAGCGCGCTGTTCCAGAGATTGAAACCTTTGCTGTAAAGAGCGCAGAAGATTTGTCCGCAGCACGAGAGTTTGCAGGAAGGCACGCATGAGCATCAAGGTTGCACCGGTAGGACACAGCAGAATTCTTTCTGTTGGTACATATCGTCCAAAGCGCGTTGTTCCTAACTCTGAAATTGTTGATCGCATTGACTCAACTGATGAATGGATTCAGCAACGCACCGGAATTGAAACACGTCGCTTTGCAGGTGATGATGAATCTGTTATTTCGATGGCAAAAGCCGCATGCGAGATGGCTCTACAACGCGCCAAGTTAACGATTCACGATATCGATACGGTAATTCTTTCTACGATTTCATATCCATTTCAGGCACCAAGTGCTGCAACAGAGTTGATTAATGAGCTTGGCAATCCAAAGGCAGCAGCCTTTGATATCAGCGCCGCATGTGCAGGTTTTTGTTATGGCGTAGGAATGGGTAGCGATCTAGTCCGTTCTGGAACTTCAAAAAATGTATTAGTCATTGGTGTTGAAAAATTATCTGACTACACAGATCCCGATGATCGCGCAACTGCCTTTATCTTTGCCGATGGTGCCGGAGCTGTAATTATCGGCCAAAGTGATCAACCTCGAATTGCTCAAACTATTTGGGGATCAGATGCTGATTCTCGTGATGCAATTACATTAACTCCATCCTTTTTAGATTTTAAGAAAAACCCTGACAAAGGTGTGGGCGAACTTGGTTGGCCGAATATTTCTCAGCAGGGGCAAACCGTTTTCCGTTGGGCTGTGTATTCAATGAGCAAGGTTGGATTAAAAGCGCTTGAAGCTGCAGGTGTAACTGTTGATGAACTAGGAGCGTTTATCCCCCACCAAGCAAATATTCGGATTATCGAAACCATGGCAAAGGAAATGAAGTTGCCTGATTCTGTTTTGATTGCAGATGACATTCGTACAAATGGAAACACTTCTGCTGCATCGATTCCTCTTGCAATGGATCGAATTCTGGAACAACATCCAGAGTTGCATGGAAAATTGGCGTTGCTGATTGGCTATGGCGCAGGATTGGTTTATGCGGGGCAAGTTGTTGAGCTCCCGCCTAAGCCTGAATAATTTTTGAGATTTAGCCCACTTACGGCGAGCAATACTCGTAAGTAAGCGGAAAGTTGATACACAATAAACACCTTGCACAACACCGATCGACAAGGAAAAGGAAAAACCACAATGGCACTTGCACAAGCAGATGTACTAGCAGGACTTAAGGAAATCGTTGAAGAGGTAGCTGGTATTCCTGCTGCATCAGTTGAGATGGATAAGAACTTCACTGACGATCTAGATGTTGACTCACTGAGCATGGTTGAAGTTGTTGTTGCAGCTGAAGAGCGTTTCGGCGTAAAGATTCCTGATGAGAGCGTGACAGATCTTGTGACTGTTGGAGACGCAGTTAATTTCATCGTTAACGCATCAAAGTAAGATTTAAGTAAATGACTCGTCGTCGCGTTGTTGTCACTGGACTTGGTGCAACCACTCCTCTAGGTGGAGATGTCGCAACTACTTGGGCAGGTCTATTGGCCGGCAAAAGTGGAGTGCGCTCTTTAACTGAGGATTGGGCGCAAACAATTCCAGTGACCTTCGCTGCGCGAGTTGCCGTAGAGCCAAGTGAGCAGATGGAGCGCGTTGAAATCAGACGCCTGGATCGCTCAGAGCAGTTTGGGTTAATTGCTTCACGTGAAGCGTGGAAAGATGCTGGATCCCCTGAGGTTGATAAGGAACGCCTTGGAGTAGTGGTCGCATCTGGAATCGGTGGAGTTACAACTCTGCTCGATCAATATGACATTTTAAATAACAAGGGTTCTCGCTTAGTTAGCCCTCACACCGTTCCAATGTTGATGCCAAATGGACCAGCGGCAAACATCGGACTTGAGTTACAGGCACAAGCTGGTGTTCACACACCTGTTAGCGCTTGCGCATCAGGTGCAGAGGCAATCGGTTATGCATTCGACATGATCCGCAATAACCGAGCAGACATCGTTGTAAGTGGTGGAGTCGAAGCGGCTTGTCATGCACTTCCAATGGCTGCCTTTGCAGCGATGAAGGCGCTTTCAACTAGAAATGATGATCCTGCACGCGCTTCACGTCCATATGATCTAAATCGTGATGGATTTGTGCTTGGCGAAGGCGGCGGAATTCTTGTTCTAGAAGAGTACGAGCACGCAAAAGCGCGCGGCGCGAAGATTTACTGCGAAATTGCTGGCCAAGGTTTGTCATCTGATGGTTATCACATCGCAGCTCCAGACCCATCTGGAGCTGGAGTACAACGTGCAGTGAAGTTTGCTTTAAAGGATGCTGATTTAACTACCGCAGATATTGTTCACTTAAATGCACATGCAACTTCAACTCCAGCAGGAGATGTTGCTGAGGCAAATGCTTTGCGCGCAGCACTTGGAAATGATGCTGACCATGTTGCAGTGTCTGCAACTAAATCTATGACAGGCCACTTACTAGGTGGTGCTGGTGCAATTGAATCTGTATTTATCGTTAAGACAATGCAGGATCGCATGGCTCCCCCAACAATCAATATTGATGATTTAGATCCTGCGGTAACTGTGGATGTTGTTCGCGACAAACCTCGCGCACTGCCCGCAGGTGATATCGCTGCGCTTAATGATTCATTTGGTTTTGGTGGCCACAACGTCGTATTGGTTTTTAAGAGCATCTAAATGTCTCCCACATCGCATGACCCACGCGACCCAATTTCACGAATTGAGCGCTTGGTTGATGATGGAAAATTTGAATTCTTAGTACCTCGTTCCGAATGTGGAATGTTGGCGGTAACAGGAACCGTTAAGGGCTGCAAAGTGGTCATCTTTGCATCGGATGCAACAATTAAAAGCGGTGCTTTAGGAATTGAAGGCTCAAAGGTCATTGTTACCGCTTACAAAGCGGCAATGGGTGCGCAGCTTCCGATAATTGGAATTTGGCACAGTGGTGGCGCACGTTTAAGTGATGGCGTTGCCTCTCTAGATGCATTTGGTGAAGTTTTCCAATCAATGATCTCCGCAAGTGGTCGCATTCCACAGTTGTCGTTAGTGCTTGGACCAACTGCAGGTGGCGGTGCATACGGGCCTGCTCTGACAGATGTTGTAGTGCTTGCACCAGAAGGTCGAATATTTGTCACAGGTCCCGATGTCGTTAAAAGTGTTACTGGTGAAGATATTGATATGGCATTGCTCGGTGGCCCAGAGGCGCACAAAAAGAACAGTGGCCTTGCGCATGTGATTGCTACGAGCGAAGATGAAGCAATTAACAATATTCGCGATCTAACTGCGCTCTTTGCAAATCAAGGCTTTATGAATCCTGAAGTCGATGATCTTGATCTTTCACAATTTATTCCAGAATCAAAGGTTCGCACTTATGAGGTCCACCCACTTATAGATGCAATCCTTGATAAGGATGCAGAACACATCGAGCTACTTGCAATGTGGGCACCAAATATGACAACAATTGTTGGACGTTTAGGTGGAGCCACGGTTGGAGTACTTGCTAATAATCCTGCACACATCGCGGGTGTTCTAGATGCTGCTGCTGGCGAAAAGGCAGCTCGCTTTGTTCGAACCTGCGATGCATTTGGAATTCCACTCATTGTTATTGCAGATGTTCAAGGCTTCTTGCCCGGGGCTGGTCAAGAATGGGAAGGTGCCGTCCGTCGTGGCGCGAAGTTGCTGCATGCATTTGGTGAGGCTGTTGTTCCTCGCGTAACTCTGATTACACGTCGTGCGTATGGCGGCGCTTATGTTGCTATGAACTCAAAGTCTTTGGGTGCAACTCGCGTATTTGCCTGGCCCGATGCAGAAGTTTCAGTAATGGGAGCAGTTGCAGCGGTTCGCGTTCTACATCGCCGCTTGCTTGCTGATATTCCTGCTGAACAGCGTGAAGCTATGGAGTTAGAACTCGCCGCTGAACATGAAAAGGTTTCGGGGGGCGTTGCAAAGGCGATTGAAATTGGCGCTGTCGATGAAATGATTACTCCTGCACAAACACGAAGTGCGCTAGCAAAATCAATTGCTAACGCACCTCACCGCCGTGGTTCCCACGGCAATATTCCGCTTTAAGACTTAAAGGTTACAGAAACCGTTGCTGTAACAGTCTTTTCTATTGTTGATGTGTCATATGCACCGTAATCAGCAGTCATTGTTGAATCAGGTGTTGTGATCTGAATTGGTCCAGCCTTAACATTTACAAGTGCGCCAATGTTGCCACCGACAGCTTTAGTAAGTGCTTCTGCGCGAACCTTTGCATCCTTCATGGCTTCGGCCATTAATTGTGGGCGAAGCTCTGGAAGATTTGAAATGTAGTACTGAGGCCCGTAGTTGTTGGCATTTATTCCAGTTGCAAGCAGTGAACCAATTCCTTGGCTGAGCTTTGAAATTAACTGAACATCCTTTGAGCGCACGGTCACTTCGCGTGATGCACGGTAGGAGAGAATTCGACCTGTTGCATTTCCGTTGCTGTATTCCTCATTTGCAAATGTTGAAACTGCGCCAAGAGTTAACCCTTCAGATGGAATTCCACCCTTAGTTAAGTAACTAGACAGCGCCGCAACATCAGCATCTACTTTCTTTACAGCAGTTGCAACGGTTGGTGATGAGAGACTTACATTGAGTACCCAGACAGCGTTATCTGCTGTAGCTGTAGTCTTTGCAGAACCTGTAACAGTAATTCCATCGCTGCTACGTGATGCAAATCCTGAACCGACCTTCATTAATCCGCCACCTAACGCAAGTGAAAGAATTACTGCGGCGATAATGATCGTTACCGCTTTGCGGCGTTCGACGGTGATAATTGGGCTTTCGTTTAGTTGAGTCATATTTATATCTTAGCGACTAGATAGCGTGAAGTCGCGGTAGTTCCTGAAGGTCAACACTCCTGAAACGCTCCAACTCTAATTCCCATGAATTTCCCATTAATCCTGCAATTCCTTCACGGATAGATTCCTCGTCAAAAGAAGTTGCCAACAAAGAACTCAATTGATTTTCGTTGATAAGAACTGCACCCGTTTGATCAACAAGCGCTCTATGAATTCCAAGTTCTGGGGTAAATCGAAAGAGCTCTCCCCCTGTTTCACTTCCTTCAATAATTTCAAAGTTTAAGTAATGCCAACTTCGCAAGACAGATGCAATCTCGGCAGCAGCTCCTTGAGATGCACGAAACTCAAGTTGAGTACGAAATGTTCCGGGCAACAATGGTTGTGGATTCCACGGCAGCTTTATCCAATTACCCAGCGCGCCTTGGATCGCCCAATCGATGTGATGACGCAGGGCTGATGGGGCAGAGTG
>JACCDQ011586386.1_pt1 | contig 22897 bp, 19 predicted proteins | sample 7446031 | NCBI WGS metagenome assembly JACCDQ01 (sample SAMN15323442, study PRJNA562643) | freshwater metagenome | isolation source: river surface water | place: USA:Blue River Watershed | collected 2017-08-17 | reverse complement strand
GTCAGCGCGTGGTCGGCGTAGTAGCCGTGGTCAATGTCAGCGATTTGGACGTTCGCTTTGAAGATGGTGGATTTGATCGCCATCTGATTAAACGCGACGCGCCAGTTCGGCGGCTTTGCCCACGTAGCTGCCGGGCGTCATGGCCAGCAAGCGGTCTTTGTCAGCTTGCGGAATTTGCAGAGATGCAATCAAACCGTGCAGAGCTTCGGCGGTGACTGTTTTGCCACGCGTGACTTCTTTGAGCTGCTCGTAAGCGCCTTGCACACCGTAGCGGCGCATGACGGTTTGGATGGGCTCGGCCAACACTTCCCAAGCGGCGTCAAGGTCGGCAGCCAAAGCTTCTTCGTTGAGTTCGAGTTTGTTCAAGCCCACCATCATCGACTGGTACGCCAATGCGGTGTAGCCCAAGGCCACACCCATATTGCGCAACACGGTGGAGTCGGTTAGGTCACGCTGCCAGCGGCTGATAGGTAGTTTTTCGCTCAGGTGTTTGAGTACGGCATTGGCCAAACCCAAATTGCCTTCGGCATTTTCAAAGTCAATCGGGTTGACTTTGTGCGGCATGGTGGACGAGCCAATTTCGCCCGCTTTCAAACGCTGTTTGAAATAGCCCAACGACACATAGCCCCACACGTCGCGTGACCAATCAATCAGGATGGTGTTGGCGCGTGCCACAGCGTCAAACAACTCGGCCATGTAGTCGTGGTGTTCGATTTGAATGCTGTAGGGTTGGAAGGTTAGGCCTAGGCCCAATGGCGCTGGCGTTTCCACCACTTTGCGGCTGAAGACTTCCCAGTCGAAATCGGGCCAAGCGCTCATGTGCGCGTTGTAATTGCCCACCGCGCCGTTCATCTTGGCCATGATGTGCACGCCTGCAATGCGCTCGCGCACTTGTCGAAGGCGCATCACCACGTTGGCCACTTCTTTGCCCACGGTGGTGGGGCTGGCGGTTTGGCCGTGGGTGCGGCTGAGCATGGGCACGTCGGCAAAGGCGTGGGCCATCTCGCGCAGTTTGGCAATCAGGCTATCCAGGCCAGGCAAGATGACTTCATCACGGCCCGCTTGCAGTTGCAAGGCGTGGCTGGTGTTGTTGATGTCTTCACTGGTGCAGGCAAAGTGCACAAACTCAGCAGCGGCTTCGAGTTCAGCGTGGCCTTTGAATTTTTTCTTGATCCAGTACTCCACCGCTTTCACATCGTGGTTGGTGACCTTCTCTTCGTCTTTGATGGCCAGCGCATCTTCGGTGCTGAAGTTCGTCACCAAACTGATCAGATAAGCGCGTGACTCAGCGCTCAAAGGTTTGAATTCGGCAAATCCCGCATCGCTCAAAGCAATGAACCACGCAATCTCTACCTGCACGCGGCGGTGCATATAGCCTTGCTCGCTCATCAACGGGCGCAGGGCGGCGACTTTGCCAGCGTAGCGGCCGTCGAGTGGCGAGAGGGCGGTGACTTGGGAGATTGCTTGGGAAGTATGGGTATTGCTCATGATGCAATTTTAGGTCCTGGGCTCATGTGCCATGTATACGCAAGCCAGATAAACTACACATCCAATAAAACTGTGAAAACCTTATGAAACTGATTGGTTCCATCACCAGCCCCTATGTGCGCAAAGTACGCATCGTCATGGCCGAGAAAAAACTCGACTTTGATTTTGTGTCCGAGGACGTGTGGGCGGCAGACACCAACATCTCTGCATCCAACCCGCTTGGCAAAGTGCCCTGCTTGGTGATGGAAGGTGGCGAAGCGCTGTTTGATTCACGCGTCATCGTTGAATATGTAGATACGCTCTCACCCGTGGGCAAGCTCATTCCAGACCGTGGCCGTGAGCGTGCTGAGGTGAAAACGTGGGAAGCCTTGGCCGACGGCCTGTTGGACGCCGCCATTCTGGCTCGCCTCGAAGCCACCTGGCCAGGCCGCAAAGAGGGTGAACGCAGCCAAGCGTGGATTGACCGTCAACTCAAAAAAATTGACGATAGCTTGATTGCCATGGACCGAGCTTTGGCCGAGCGCAGCAATTGCGTGGGCATCCATTTGAGCTTGGCGGACATTGCCGTGGTCGTGGCGGTGGGTTATTTGGATTTCCGCTTTCCCGCCATCGATTGGCGCGGCCAGCACCCTAACCTCGGCGCCTTGCACGAGCGCTTGTCGCAGCGTCAAAGTTTCAAAGACACGCAGCCCAATTAAAAGCAGTTCCTTGAAAGTAAAAAGCCCTTCGATGAAGGGCTTTTTTATTTAGCGGAGCGGGCTTGGCGATCTTGTGAAAGATGCGCGCTTAGCTGTTGGCGCGTTTCTTCAACCAACGCATTAAACCACCCACCACGGGTAGCTTCTCGTACAACTCTTCGGCAGCATCCCAGTAATCGCGGTGAACGGCAACGCGCCACACACCCGCTTCTTCGCGCAGCACAAAGTGGGTCGCTCCTCGAATGATTTGGGTTTCCCCTTTGTCCATGCGCGCCACGGAGAAGAAAAAGTCCCAGGTCACAAAGCATTGCGCTCCGTTGTGAACTTGTTGGGTGATCACAAAGCGTGGCGCATCCAGTGCTTCAAACATGTGCGTGAAGATGTGCTCTACCGCTGCGATGCCTTGCACCTCATTGAAGGGGTCTTTGAATTGCGCGTCTGCGGTGTAGAGCTGCGCAATCTGCGCCACATCGTTGGGTTGCAGGTGTTCGAAAAAATGCACCACGCGTTGCAGCGCAGCTTCAGGGGTGTCAGGGTGGGTGATGTGAAGTGACATGAAGACCTCTTACATGCCTGTGCCACGGCGCACCAAGGCAAAGTACCAGCGATAGGGCAGCAAGCGCATCAGCAGCAGCATGCGCGTGAAACGCTTGGGGAAGTGGATGTGAAACTGGCCTTTGCGCCAACCGCTCAAAATTTCAGCAGCCGCTTTTTCGGGCGTGATGAGTGCGGGCATAGGGAAGTCGTTGTTGGCCACCAAGGGCGTTTCAACAAATCCAGGGTTGATTAGGCTCACGCCAATACCATGGGGCGACACGTCGTAATACAAAGCCTCGGCCAAGTTGATGAGCGCTGCTTTGGTCGGGCCATAAGCCATGCTCTGCGGTAAACCACGAAAGCCTGCCACGCTAGAGATAAAGCTGATGTGGCCGCGCTGCTGTGGCAGCAATTCGGGCAGCACCGCATCGAGCACGCGCAGTGCGCCGGTGTAGTTGATGTCTAAGTGGCGCAGCATCTCAGTCAGAGAAAACTCGGCAGCGCGCATGGCTTGGTAGTAGCCTGCGCAGTACATGACCACATCTAGGCCTTGTTGCGTTCGCACGTAACGGGCCGCCGTGGCAATCGCGGCGGTGTCAGCCACGTCCAGTACCACGGCTTGTGCGCCAGGGTGAGCGTCAACAAACTGCTGCAGCAACTCGGCATTGCGTGCCGACACCACCACCCGAGCGCCTGCGGCATGCAGGGCTTTGGCGGTGGCCAAGCCAATGCCACTGGACGCGCCAATCAGCCACACACTGCGGCCTTGCCAGTCGGTGATGGGGGTGTTCAGGGGTTTGAGCCAGGACATATCAACCTCGGCGTGTGAATGACAGGGTGACGTCGCCCAAGTGCACGCCCCACTTACTCATGCGGGCTTTGTTCAGCATGACACGGTCGTTCATCAAATACATCCAGTCGTCCATGCTCACATGCAGCACGCGGCCGTCTACTGGCAAAGCCAAGGTGTAGCCCCAACGAAACGCGTTGCCGCGTGTTTGGCCGCTGGCTGTGCCCACCACATCACCTGCAGTGCCTTGGTATTGGCCGTTGCCCAAGTGGGTGAGTTTCCAAATGCGGCGCTCTTGCGTGCCATCGGAATACACAAAGCTTTCATCCAGCACGCCTTGTTCGCCTTGCCACGTGCACGTCATGTCAACGGTGAATCGTTTCACCACTTTGCCTTGGCGGTCAGTAAAGACGCCCCACGCATCCACCTTGCCGTTAAAGTAGCTGCGCAAATCGAGCGTGGGTTTGTCTTGCGCGTAGTCGTCAATCGAGTGGCTGGCGCAGCCGCTCAAGCCCAAGGCAGCAATTGCGCCCACGCCCGTGGCGCTGCGGGTTAAGAGTTGTCGTCTATTCACCATGTGGTTTCTCCCAAAGTTCAACGCGAGCCGCCCATAAACGCCAAATGGCCAAGAGCTTTAACACGCAAGGTAACACGCCGTAGGCCATGCTCAATGCCCATAGTCCAGCTTCGCTGCGCGTGCCCGCGCTGTAGCCAAACATTTGCAGCAGCGGCAACGCCAAACCAGCGGCCAAGGCCAAGTTAAGTTTGGTGGCCACTTGCCACCAGCCGAGGTAAGCACCCTCGGCTTGGCCGCTGTCACCGCTGCGTTGAATCACACCCGTGAGCAGCGCACCCGGAACCACCAAATCAGCGCCTAAGGCTGCGCCTGACAGCACGCAAATCGCTGCAAAGCCCCACAGGTCACCCGCGCCCAAACTCACCGCCCACATGAACACGGCCACGCTCAGCGCTTGCCCCACCAGCCAAGCACGTGCCAAACCCACACGGTGCACCACGCGAAGCCACAGAGGCAGCGATACAGCGGCTGCTAAAAAATACGCGCCCAAATAAAGCGCTTCGGAACCAGCAGGTGCTTGCAATAGATCTTGGATGAAAAACATCACCAAGGTGGCGGGGATGGCGCTGGCAATGCCGTTGAGCAAAAACACCTGCAGCAGGGCGCGGAATTTGGTTTGGCGTAAGGGGCCTAGCCATGAACCAGTGGCTGTGTGAACAGATGTGACTTTTATCGAAAGCTCGCTGTGTGCATGAGGTGCTGGCGCATCCACATCAGCGCTATGTGTGTGTGGCGCAACGTTCGCAGCGCGGGCCCACAGCCACAAAGCGATGACCATCAGCACAGCAAACACGTTCACCAGCCAATGTGCTTCGAGCACCGTGGGCAGCACGCTGGCCAACACCACACCTGCTAGCCCCAAGCCCTCACGCCACGCGGTGATGCGGCTGCGTTGCACCGCACTGCCGCCTAAGCGCGTGCCCCAAGTTTGCAGCGTCAAATTCAATCCAGTGGCGGCCAAATACGCCAGCACCAAGCATGGGGTCGCGGCCAACAATACAGCGTTGGCTGTGGGCGTGAGACCCATCAAGGCCAGCCATACATCCGGCATCCACAAACCGGCAAAGCCCAGCGTCAGCGCCAAGCCCAGCCCCAAGCTGACGCGCCACACATGTGATGTGCCGCGTGCAAACCATCGGTCGCACTGCTGGCCTAACCATGGGTCGAGCACGGCATCCAATGCCCTCACGGCCAACAACAAGGCGCCTATGCTGGCCAAAGACACGCCCATTTGCGCGGCATAACGGTTGGGTAACAACACGTACAAGGGCAAACTCACAAAGGCCAAAGGCAAGGCCATGGCGCTGAGCGCCCACAAAGACGGTGGGGTGGGCTTCATGGCTGCGCGCCGGCCAGCAATTGCTGACGGAGCTGGCGCTGCGATGTTTCAGGGGCTAACCAAATACCAAAAAAACGTTGAGCCAAGTCGACATCAGTCACCTCACCTAACAGGCGGTCTTGGTGCAAGAGCTGCATGCCTTTATCGGGGGTGTAGATGCCGGTCAGGCGTTCACCGTTGCGCACATTGGGAATGAGCGACAGCAGTACGCTAGCCCAAGTTTGTTTTTGGGCCGCACTCAAGACGCGCTGGCCTTGCATTTCGTCGATCGATCTCTGTGCAATGTCTGCGCCTTTGAAATCGCGCAGGTAACGTAGCTCTAGCACCAAGCTTTGCTTGGCCCAGTCCTGCGGCGCAAACGCCGTGCTACCCCATAGGCTGGCGTCGTACACCTCAAAGCCCCAATAGGTGAACCGGTGCTGGCCAATCAAGCGCGGTGTGCCACGAAAAAAGGTGCGTACAGCGCTAGGTGCTGCGGCTGAGTTTGGCTTCGTGTTGTCTTCAAGGTTGGCATGTGCCGCCGCAGTGAGGCCGCCAGCACAACACACCAGCGCCGCACGCATCGCTTGGGTCAATGCTGAGCGGCGTGTGGTCATGCTTTGACCATGGTGAACTGCATCACATCGGTGTTGTGCTGCTCAAACGCTGCTTCGCAGTAAGCGAGGTAGAACTCCCAAATGCGTATGAAGCGTTCGTCAAAGCCCAGCTGCAACACCTGCGCTTTGTCAGCCATGAATTGGTGACGCCAGCGGCGCAGGGTTTCGGCGTAGTCCAAACCAAATGCCAACTCGTCGATCACCTTCAGGCCTGCGCGCTCTGCGTGAGCGCGAAACTCGCGTGGGCAAGGTAAGCAGCCACCTGGGAAGATGTATTGCTGGATGAAGTCGGTGCTTTTCACATAGCGGTCAAACAAGCTGTCGTCGATGGTGATGGTTTGCACACAGGCCTTGCCGCCCGATTTGAGCAAGCGCGCCACGCTCTGAAAGTAAGTGTCCCAATATTCTTGGCCCACGGCCTCTAGCATTTCGATGGAGCAAATGGCGTCATACGGGCCGTCGTCAATGTCGCGGTAGTCTTGTAGACGCAAGTTGCTGGTGCTGTTTAAGCCTAACTTTTGCATGCGTTGGTTGGCAAAGGCCAGTTGTTCGTGGCTCAATGTCACGCCGCTCATGTGCGCGCCAAATTCTTTGCCGCCTAGCTCTGCCAACGCGCCCCAGCCGCAGCCAATTTCAAGAATGCGGTCGCCTGCTTTGGCGTCGACCATGCGCAGGGCGCGGCGCACTTTGGCAGTTTGCGCTTCGGCCATGGGTTTGGAACGGTCGTTGTCAAACCAAGCCGATGAGTAGTTCATCGTGGGGTCGAGCCATAGCTCGTAAAACGCGTTGCCCAAGTCGTAGTGGGCGTGGATATTCTTTTTGCTGTTGCTGCGGGTGTTGCGATGCAACAAGTGGCGCACGCGGTAAAACAAGCGGCCTAGCCAGTTGCCGTAAATCAACTCTTCCATGTCGCGGCGATTCGCCACCAACAGTTGCAGCAACTCGGCCAAGTTGTTGGTGGTCCACTCGCCCGCGATGTAGCTTTCGGCAAAGCCGATGTCGCCCGATTTCATGGCTTGTGTCAGCGGCGCATAGCTGTGCAAATGCAAAGTGGCATTGAGCCCTTCACCGTTGGCAGAGCCAAACTGCTCCACGCGTCCATCGGGCCACTGCACATGCAGCGTGCCGTGTTGCAAACGTTGCAGCAGGCTGACCACGCGTCGCACAGATGCAGGCATGGCTTGGGTGGACGAGTTGACGGGGGCCGAGGTCGTGGTGGGGTTCATGGCTGTGCTTCTCTCTGGATCAACGGGTCACAAAATCTTGCGGTGGGGTGGGCTTGGTGAAAAACGGCACACGTTTGCGCCATAGCTTGAAGGCTTGCCAATGGATGCGCGCCACCACCATCAACGTCATCAGCGGGTAGCCCCAAAGGGCGTGGTTTAACTCATCGCAGGTGATGGGTTTGAGCAGGCCGCTCACACTGGTTTCAATCAGCGGGCCGTCTGCATCGTCGTGGTCTACGCGTGCCACGGTGTGGTCTGCTGTGCGCATGAAGCGAAAACGGTAATCGCCCTGCACTTCGCAAAACGGCGACACATGAAACACTTTGCTGGCGCGTTGTTCCACACCGTACTGTGGATTTTCTAGCAAGTAGCAATGGCGCTCGCCAAAGGTGTTGTTCACCTCCACCACGATGGCGCGCAAGCTGTTGTCTGCGGCATGGCAATACCAAAAACTCACGGGCTTGAAGGTGTAGCCCAGCACGCGCGGATAGCAATGCAGCCACGTTTCGCCAGTGGCATCCACAATGCCTTCGCTGTGCAGCAATTCATCAAGCCACGCCAGTGCACCACCTGCCTCAGCATCGCGTCCATCGCCATGGTCGACATCGTGAAAGCTGATTGCGCCTGCGCGGTTGATCGGCAACGCAGCATCGCCCGTGGTTTGCAAGGTGCGCATGGGCAGCAGCAGAAAGAAGGTGCTGTAGTTGAACGCATGTACCTTGGGCCGATGGCGCATGTGACGCACTTGACCAAACCCAATCATGGCTTGCGATGTTTCAGCAGGCAGCGAACTGAGGGCTGAAAAATGCAAAGTCTGGGTGGCTGAGGTGGTGCTGGGCGTCATGGGCTGCATCATCCCAAACTGGCCAGTAAGTTCTGTGCGGCAGCGCGCCCAGCTTTGAAGCCGTCTTCATGAAAACCGTAGCCCATCCAAGCGCCTGCAAACCACGTGTGTTGCTGGCCTTGCAGCTGAGGCATGTGGCTTTGCGCTTGAATCGCGGGCAAGTCAAACACGGGGTGGGCGTATTCGTATTCGCCAATCACATGTGTAGGGTCGATGTCGCTCACGGGGTTGAGCGACACGATCACATCTTGGCTAAATGGCAGTGGCTGCAACAAGTTGAGCCAGTAATGCAGACACACGCGGGTGGACTCAGTGCTGTCGTGTGCTGCGCGTTCGTAGTTCCAAGCGGCCCATGCGAGCTTTTTCTTGGGCATCACCGAGGTGTCGGTGTGCAGCACGGCGCGGTTGGGGTGGTAGCGAATTGCGCTCAGGGTGTCTTGCTCTTGTGCCGATGGCTCGGCCAACATCGCCAACGATTGGTCGGCATGGCTGGCCAAAATGACTTTGTCAAAACGCTCTGCGCCTTGGTGAGTTTGCAAGGTCACGCTGTGTGCATCGCGCTCAATCTTGAGCACAGGGGTGTTCAGGCGTTTGTCTGGAATGCGTGCCAAGATCTTTTCAACATAGTGGCGTGCGCCGCCCGCCACGGTGTACCACTGGGGGCGGTTGTTGACTTGAATCAGACCATGGTTGTGGCAAAACCGAATCATGGTAGCCACAGGGAACTTCAGCATTTGGTCGGTGGGACAGCTCCAAATGCAGCCCAGCATGGGCAGCAAATACCAATCGCGAAACGCGTCGCTGAATTTGTGCGAGAACAAAAAGCCACTCAGGGGCTGTGCCAGTTCGTGGTCTTGGTTGCGCTCGGCCAGCTCGGTGGCGAGCTTGTTGAAGCGAATCACATCGCGCAGCATGAACAAGAAGCTGGGCTTGAACAGGTTGCTGCGTTGTGCAAACACAGTGTTCAGGTTTGCGCCGTTCCACTCTAGAGCGCCTGTGCCGTTTTTGTGGGGCACTTGCACTGAGAACGACATGTCGGATTTGACGGTGGTCACATCCAATTCTTCAAACAGTGCAATCAGCCCTGGATAGGTGCGTTCGTTGTAAACCAAAAAGCCAGTGTCTACGCCGTGTGTTTGTATGCCGGTGGGCGTAGGTAGGGTCACGTCCACCGTGTGGGTGTGACCGCCGAAATAATCACCCGCTTCAAACAGCGTGATCTCGGCCTTGCCGTGCAAGTGGTGTGCGGCTGAGAGACCCGAAATACCGGAGCCAACGATGGCGATGCGTGGCTTCATTGCGCAGCACCTTTCACGGCCAGTTGTTTTTCAATTTCTTGCACAAAGCTTTTGTCTTGTGGACCTGTCATGCTGCTGAAACTCTTGATGTCTTTGCCGTCGCGGCTGATGATGTATTTGTAAAAGTTCCACTTCGGTGTGGTGCCTGTTTGCTCTGCCAGTTGTTTGAACAAGGGCAACGCGCCCGAGCCTTTGACCGTGGTTTTCACAAACATGGGGAACTTCACGCCAAAGGTGTTTTCGCAAAAGTCGGCGATCTTGGCGTTGCTGTCGGGCTCTTGCGAAAAGTCGTTGCTGGGAAAACCCAACACCACCAAGCCACGGTCTTTGTATTTGGCGTGCAAGGCTTCTAGCCCTTTGTATTGGGAAGTGAAGCCGCAAAAGCTCGCCGTGTTGACCACCACCACGACTTGGCCAGCGTATTGGCAAAGATTTTGTGGTTTTTCATCTTGCAAGCGAGCGATGGTGTGCTGCAGCACAGCAGGGCAGTTCTGAGCTGCCTCGGGTGCGCTGTGGGCTGCGCCGGCAAAGCCAAACATGCCACTTATCAGGCAGGTCAGCAGCAAAATAAAACGCTTGATCATTCCAAGGCCCTTCTCATATAGTGGACAATCATCGCCAAGTATTACATTTTTGTCTAAGACGATCTCATTCTCCATGATCACCACCGGGGGATTTCAATTCATGAACTCACGTGACGACCATTCACAAATGACGCTTTCAATCGCGGCAGTTGAGCGCGATACAGGCATAGGCAAAGACACGCTTCGCGTGTGGGAGCGCCGCTATGGCTTTCCCGTACCAGGCCGTGATGCCAATGACGAGCGCATCTACCCGATGGCGCAAGTGGAGAAGCTGCGTGTTATCAAGCGTTTGATGGACCAAGGCCATCGTCCGGGCCGCATCGTGGCACTGACCATCGACGCTTTACAGCACCTAAGCCGCGGCGAGGCCACTTTGCAAGCTAGCCGCGCTGTTGAAGCAGCCCATGATCGCCAAGACTTGGTGGCCTACATCGCCATGCTGCAAATGCAAGACCATGAAGGCATTCGCCGCGAGTTGCTCAAAACCCTGTCTAAAGACGGTCTTCAACACTTCGTGACAGATGTGGTGGCCCCGTTGACCGGCATGGTGGGCGAAGCTTGGGCGCGTGGTGATTTAGCGGTACACGAAGAACATTTGTACACCGAGTGTGTTAGCAGCCTGATGCGTCAAGCCATTGTGGCGATCCCAAAGCCCGAAGGCGGTGGCGAACCAGCGGTTTTGTTGACCACCTTTCCGCAAGAAGCACATGGTTTGGGCCTCTTGATGGTGGAGAGTTTGTTGACCTTGCAGGGCTGCCGTTGTGTGTCGTTAGGCACACAAACACCGGTGCGAGACATTGCCCAAGCGGCCATTGCTCATGCCGCCGATGTGGTGGCTTTGAGTTTTAGCGTCAACATGAACCCCAACCATGTGGTGGACGGCTTGATGGAACTCAATTTGCTCCTGCCCGACTCGGTTGAGGTCTGGGTTGGGGGTGGTGCTTCCGCTTTGCGTCGTCGCCAAATTGAAAGAGTCTTGGTGATGCACGACTTGAACTCCATTTCAGAAGCCGTAAACCACTGGCGTCGCCAGAAAACCAAATCCGAAAACAAGGCTGACGGCTGGTCTTGATGTTTTAGATGTCCGGTGTGGTGCGGCCTAGAATTGGCGCACCATGACCGACACCACTTTGCTCCCCCCTGCTTTTTTATCCAAATTGGCTTCGCGTCAAGACGCTGTGCAACGCATGGCGGCTTTGCGCGCCAGCGGGCCTGTGGTGTTTACCAACGGCGTGTTTGATGTGTTGCATCGAGGCCATGCCTCGTACTTGGCGCAGGCGCGTAGTTTGGGCGGCAGCTTGGTGGTGGCTTTGAACAGCGATGCGTCTGCAAAACGCTTGGGCAAAGGCCCAGACCGCCCGTTGAACAACGAACTCGATCGTGCAGCGTTGATGGCGGCTTTGGAGTCGGTGAGTTTGGTGACCTGGTTTGACGAAGACACCCCGCTTGAACTCATCACCGAGTTGCGCCCCGACTTGCTGGTGAAGGGGGGCGATTACGACATGAGCAAGCTGGCCGAGACCAAAGTGGTTCAGGCCTATGGCGGTCGTGCCCAAGTCATTCCGTTTGTCGATGGTTACTCCACCACGGCTTTGGTGAAGAAGATTCGCCAAGGTTAAAGCATCAGGCTTAGCCGAACACGGCCTGCCACAAAGTCTTGATCGCAGCGCACTCATTTTCAAGTTCGGCCTGTGGCACTTGCGTGGGTTGCTCGTCCAAACGTGCACGATGTTGCACGCGGCGTAGTTCACGGTAGGCGCCGCCAGCTTTTTCACCCACGCCTGCAGGCAACAAGCCCACTTTCTCAGCGCTGTGCAACAAGGCAATGTTGCCGACGTTGGCCAGCAATGTTGGATGCTGTTGTGTATGGGCCAGCACCAAGTACTGCACCGCAAACTCCACATCCACCATGCCACCTGCGCTGTGTTTGACGTCAAACAAATCAGGCTTGACCGTGTGCGCAGCGCGCAGCTTGTCTCGCATGGCCACAATTTCTTGGCGCAGCGCAGCTTGGTCGCGCTTGGCATTGATCACATGGGCGCGCACTTCATCAAAGCGCGTTTTGAGTTCGGGCGAGCCTAAGCAAAAACGTGCACGCGTCATGGCTTGGTGTTCCCACGTCCACGCGGTGTTCTCGCCGCGTTGGCACTGGTAGTCGGCGTAGGCATCGAAGGTAGACACCAAAAGCCCAGAGTTGCCATTGGGTCGCAGCGCTGTGTCGATCTCGTACAAATCGCCGTCGCCTGTTTTGACCGTGAGCCAGTTGATGAGCTTGCGCACATAGGCTGCGTAAATTTCGCCTGCACGTTCATGTTGGTCTTCGTAGACAAACACAATGTCCAAATCACTGCCGTAGCCCAGCTCTTTGCCGCCGAGCTTGCCGTAGGCAAGGATGGCAAACAGTGGCTCGTCGCGGTGGCGTTGTTTGAATTGTTGCCATACCCAACGGCTGGTGATCTTGAGCACACAGTCCGCCAAGGCGCTCAAGTCATCCGCCACTTGCTCGACCGTGATGCGGCCTTCGACGTCGCGTGCCAAGGTGCGGAACACTTCGGCGTGGTGTGCGCGGCGCAAAAGGTTAAGCAAAGTTTCTTCGTCAGCTTGGCCGGTTGATTGCAAAGAAGCGAGGCGACGCTCCAGTTCTTGTTCAAACTCAGCGGGCACAAAACGTTCGGCCAGCAGGGCTTCGCCCGCGAGTTCGTCAATCACCCCGGGGTGTTGCTGCAAATATTTGGCGGGCCAACGTGCCATGCCCAGCAAACGCATGAGTTGTTCGTGCACACGTGGTCGTTCAATCAGCAGCGCCAAATAGCTTTCACGTCGCAACAGTGGCTCCATCCAATCGGTCCAGCGCACAGCAGCTTCTTCACTCACACGTCCATCGTCCATCCAAGCATTGGTCCGCTGTAAAAGCTTGAGTAAGCGTTGCAGGCCGTCGTCGCGCAACGCACGCACGCGCGGCTGTTCCGACCAGTGCGTCACGCGCTCACGCAAGCGGGGGTTCAAGTCAGGCAGCAAAGAGGCTAAGTCGACATAGTCGTTCTTGGGTGTGCAGCCTTTGCAATCGCCGTTGTTCGAGGTTTCGGGCTTTTCGCCCAAGCCCAGCAAGCGGTCAAACTCTTGCGCTACCAGTTCGCGGTGGCTGTCGAGTTGGCTTAAAAAGTCGCACACATCGCCAAAGCCCAGCGTAAGTGCCATCCAGTTCAAGTCATCGTCGTTGGTGGGCAGTACATGGGTTTGCTGGTCGTCTAGGTATTGAATGCGGTGCTCAACTTGGCGTAAGAACACATAGGCCTTGGCCAATGCATCGGCTGTGGCGGCAGGCATCAAGTTGGCTTGGCTCAAGCGCTGCAAGGCTTGCAGCGTGGGGCGTGTGCGCAGCTCAGGAAAATGGCCGCCGCGCACCACTTGCAGCAATTGCACCGTGAATTCAATTTCACGAATGCCGCCGCGCGACAGCTTCACATCGTTGGCGCGCTCAGGTCTGCCCGCACTCTGCGTGATCGAATGTTTGCGAATTTGTTGGTGCAAGCCACGCAGTGACTCAAACACGCTGTAGTCCAAATAGCGGCGGAACACAAAGGGCAACACCGTGTCGCGCAGCTCAAACGCGTTGGCCTTGGCACTGAACGGCGCGACCACTCGGCTTTTGAGCCAAGCAAAGCGTTCCCACTCACGGCCCTGCACCAAGAAATACTCTTCCAACGATTGACGTGACACCACACTGGGCCCCGAGTTGCCATTGGGGCGCAAGGCCAAGTCCATGCGGAACACAAAGCCGTGTTCGGTGGTGTTGCCAATCAAGGCGTAAATCAGTTTGACGGCTTTGGCAAAGTAGTCGTGGTTGCTGATGCGTCCACGGCCATTGGGCAAACCCGTGGTTTCGCCGTCTTCGTCGTACACATAAATCAGGTCGATGTCGCTGGACACGTTCAGCTCACGCGCCCCGAACTTGCCCATGCCGATGATCCACAACGTGGCACGCTCGCCCGTGGGCGTGGTGGGCATACCAAAACTGGCGTCTAGCTGTGCTTGGGCTTCATGGAAAGCCACATCGAGGGTGAACTCACCCAGTTTGGTGACCGCTCGGGTAATCACATCCAAGCTGGCGTGTTGGTCGCAATCGAGCACAGCCAAGCGCTCCATGACCAACTGGCGCAAGATGCGCAAGGCGTTCCCTGGGTTGTGGTTCTGGCGCAAAGCCGCAAAACACGTCTGCAGGCTGGTCAGCTCAGGCGCACCTTCGGGCAGCAAAGGCAGCTCGTTGGCATAGCGGCGGCGCAGTCGCTGGACGAAGCGCGAATGGTTACTTAAATTCTGCATAGGGCAGGGGATAATTCCGTTCATATGGCTAGCGCGAAAACTCTTGTCTGACTCATTGACCCCTACACCTGAACACTCTGTACTTGACTTGTCGCCCAAGTCAGGATGGCGTCGTGCGCTTCATTGGGCTTTGGGTCTGGTGGTGCTGGCGTGGCTGGTGGTGCTCATCGCTTGGAGCGCATTGCACATTTTCATTGTGCCGCGAATCGCCGATTACCGTGAGGTGCTCCAGCAACAAGCCACACGCGCCTTAGGGCTGCGTGTAGAGATTGGGCACATCAGCGCTCAAGGTGGGTGGTTGGTGCCGTGGTTTGAACTCAAAGACATTCAGCTGTACGACCGCGAAGGGCGCGAAGCGCTCAGCCTGCCACGCGTACTGGCCGCCGTGTCACCTTTGTCGGTGCTGCGTGGGCAGTTTGAACAACTCGACATTGAGCAGCCTGAGTTAGAAATTCGCCGCGATACCAATGGCCATGTGTGGGTGGCCGGCCTAGATACCAGCGTGGGTGGAGACGGTGGTGGGGCAGATTGGTTCTTCTCGCAGCCCGAGTTTTTGGTGCGCGGAGGTGTGGTGCACTGGCGAGACGAAAGCCGAGCAGCCGCTTTGCAAACCAGCGCACCGGTGTTGACGCTTCAAGGCGTGGACGTGGCGATGCAGAACCAATGGTTTCGCCACGAGTTGCGTGCCGATGTGACACCACCCGACACTTTGGGTCAGCGCGTTTCGGTACGCGGCAAATTCTTTCAGGCCCCTTGGCAAGGGGCGGGCGAGATCAGTCAATGGTCTGGCGAATTGTTTGCCGACTTGCCGCATGTGAACCTCGCCACTTTGCGTGAGTGGGTGCCCATGGACAAAGGTCTGTCTTTGCAAGAGGGCCGTGGCGCTGTGCGCCTGTGGGGCGATGTGCAAAAAGGTCAGCTCTTGGGGGTGACTGCCGATGTGGCGCTAGATGCGGTGGATGCCCGTTTGGGTGCTGATTTGTTACCCCTCGGTTTACGCCATGTGCATGGCCGTGTGGGTGTGCAATCGATCGACGGCCAAGTGGAAATCAGTAGCCAAGATTTGGTGTTTGACACCCAAGAGGGCGAGCGCTGGCCTGGCGGCGTGCTGCGCGTGAGTTGGACTGCCGACACGTTTGCCTCGGGCGCTTTGCAAGCAGACCGCTTAGATTTAGATGCGCTCAATCAAATCAGCCAGCGCTTGCCACTGCCCGAACACTTGCGAGCCTTGTTGTCACGCGTGCAGCCACAAGGTCAGGTCAATCAGCTCAAAGCGACTTGGCAGAAAAACGAAGATGCCACGCTCAATTACACGGCACGAGGGCAAGTGCGCCAGTTGTCCTTGCAACGTGATGCGCTGGCGGACAGTCCTTTGGCGAATATGCCAGGCATGCAAGGCGCGCAGCTGGAGTTTGATTTGTCACAGAAAAGCGGCAAAGCGCGCGTGAGCATTCAACAAGGCAGTTTGACTTTGCCCATGGGTTTGGATGAGCCCTTCATCGCCTTGAGTGAGGCCTCGGCTCAACTCGCGTGGCAAGTCAAAGGCGAAGATATTGCGTTGCAGTTCACCCAAGGTCGCGTGGTGAACGATGACGTGGCAGGCGAGTTCAACGGCAATTGGAAAACAGGCGACGCAACAGCGCGTTTGCCAGGGGTGTTGGATTTAACTGCGTCTATCAGCCGTGCCAAGGTTGCGCAGGTGCATCGCTATTTGCCAAATACTCTGTCCGCGGATGTGCGCGCTTATGTGCGCGATGCCTTGCAGGCAGGCAAAGCCAGCCAAGTCAATGTGCGTTTGCGAGGCAACTTGAACGACATGCCGTTCAACGACCCCAAGCAAGGCGAGTTCCGCATCGTTGTGCCAGTGGCCGATGGCCAATATGCCTACGTACCGTCCGCACCCGTGAAAGGTAAAGGTCCAGTCGCTTCAGGGTGGCCGGCTCTGACCCATCTGAATGGCGAGCTGGTGTTTGATCGCGGTTCTTTGCATTTCAAGGGACGTACACAGCTGGCCAGCGCACCCGATGTGACGTGGCAAAAAGTCGAGGCGCACATCCCCAACTTGTCGCATGGGGTGGTCAGCGTGACGGGCGAAGGCCGTGGGCCACTGCAACAGGTGTTGGACACCGTCGCCAAAACTGCGCTGAATGACTTGACGGGCGGCGTGCTTAACCAAAGCCAAGCCAGTGGGGAGGCCGCTTACAAGCTGTCTCTCACATTGCCTCTTGAAGAGTTAGACAAAACACAGCTTCAAGGCAGTGTGAGTTTTTCAGACAACGCTTTGCAAGTTATTCCTGGCACGCCTGTGCTCAACCGCACGCGCGGGGCTTTGCAGTTCAGTGACAGTGGTTTCACGCTCAAGGGCGTTCAAGCCCAGTTGTTAGGCGGTGAAGCTACTTTGGAGGGCGGCTTGTCGTTCGTCGCGCAAGAGGGGCAGTCGCCACTGCAACTCAAAATTGCAGGGCAGTTGACAGCAGAGGGCTTGCGTCAAGCGCGTGAGCTGGGCTTGGTGTCACGGTTGGCACAACGCGCCACAGGTAAAACAAATTACAGCGCGACCTTAGGCTTGCGTCGAGGACATCCAGATTTGCTGATCACCAGCGACCTTGCTGGCATGGCCTTGGGCCTGCCAGCGCCGCTCAACAAAGGGACTTCTGCCAAGATGCCGCTGCGCATTGCCACGCACCTCACGCGCGAGTCGCTAGAGCCCAAGTCACGGGTGCTGCAAGACCAAATCACGGTGTCGCTCGATCGCATCGCGTCGGTGATGTACGTGCGTGACATCAGCGGATCTAAGACGCGTGTGCTGCGCGGTGGCATTGCTGTGGGGCAATCGGCGATGGATGCGGTGCCCATGCGCGACAACGCCGTGAGCTTGAATTTAAATCTGCCATCGGTCGATGTCGATGCTTGGAACTTGGCGCTGACTCAGATCACAGGTGCATCACCAACCAAGCGCAGAGCCGCCAACACGGTGGTCGGTAGTGAAGCCGCAAGCGACGGCGCACAAGACTATATGCCCACATTTGCTGCCTTGCAAGCAGGCCAAATCAAAGTGTCTGATCGCTTGATTCACAAAGTGGTGGTCGGTGGCACGCGTCAAGGTGATTTGTGGCGTTTGAACATTGGGGCAGACGAGCTCAATGGATTTGCCGAGGTACGTCCGTCCAATGGCAACGTGCCTGCACAACTGTTTGTGCGTTTGGCGTATCTCAATATTCCACCAAGTTTGGTGCCTGATGTGGAGCGCATGCTCAGCGAGCAGCCCAGCAGCATTCCAACGCTGGACATCGTGGTGAGTGATTTGACGCTACGCGGTAAAAAACTTGGGCGCTTGGAAATCGAAGCGGTCAACCGCGTGGGTACCAACGTCACGCGTGAGTGGCGTTTGAATAAGCTGAACCTCCAAATGCCAGAGGCCACGTTCACGGCCAACGGCAGTTGGGCAGCAGATGGCCCCCGTTCGCGCCGCACGCAGTTGTCATTTGTCTTGGCCATTCGTGACAGCGGAGACTTGCTCGCACGCCTTGGCACGCCGGGCGCCATTCGCCATGGTGAAGGGCGCTTGGAAGGAGATGTCACGTGGAAAGGCTCGCCCATCACGCTGGACTACGCCAGCATGAACGGCAAGATGAACTTGTCAATCGACAAAGGCCAGTTCCTCAAAACAGAGCCGGGCGCTGCACGTTTGTTGGGCGTGTTGAACTTGCAAGCCTTGCCGCGCCGACTTACTTTGGACTTCAGCGATCTCTTCAGCGATGGCTTTGCCTTTGACTTTGTGCGAGGCGATGTGCGCATCGAACAAGGTGTGGCTTTCACCAACAATTTGCAGATGAAAGGCGTGGTGGCTGGCGCATTGATCGAAGGTCGTGCAGATTTGGTACGTGAAACCCAAGACCTCAAGGTGGTGGTGGTGCCTGAAATCAATACGGGAACGGCATCGCTTTATATGGCCACGATCAACCCACTGGTTGGCTTGACCAGCTACCTCGCACAGATGGTGCTGAGCAAACCCTTGGTGCGTGCAGGCACCAGCGAGTTCCATGTGGACGGCACATGGTCTGACCCCCGCGTGACCAAGGTCGACTGATGTTATTCACACCCGCACCGCCAGTTCGTCGATGGGTGTTGTGGGGCCTATTGGTAGTCTTGGTATTGACCATGCTCAGCACCTTGGTGTGGCTGGCCGGGCGTTATGAGGTGGGACAAGTCCAAAGCCGTTTAGAGCGTGATGCGGCAGATGCGGTGACCGACATTCGCACGGCACTGACGCGTAACGTGCAAAGCCTGCAAGCACTCCAATATGCAGACCGCAATGCCGCGCCGTGGGAGCAAGATGCACAAGTCATGTTGCGTGAACACCGTGAGTGGTTGCGCCTAGAGCTGCGTGACGCGGATTTGCGTGTGATCAAAAGTGTGGACACGCCGTTTCGTGCTCCCGTGTTCAACCGTTTTGGGCGTGACACCAATCAGCCCGAAGTGGTGCAAGCCTGTGGTGTGGCACGTCGTCAAAGCGGTGCTGGTTATGGTGCCAGCGCCTATGTCCCGCAAGCCGAAGGCCTGGGCTTAGAAATCATGGATCTGTGTTTGCCTGTCATCACCGAGGGTGAGTTGACGGGTTACACCGTGGCCACGTATTCGTTAAACGAAATTTTGGTCAACATGGTGGGGCAGCAACTCACACGCAGCCAAGAGGTCTCGTTCACCGAATCAGACGGCACGCGCTTGGCCATGCATGGCACGGCACGCCGTGGCTCGCGTGTGTTTATCGCCAAGCAATTGATGGACTTGCCCGGCCACACCATGGTGTTGCGCATGGACAGCTGGCGCGGCGCACCTGATTTGTTCCCCAATGTGTTAACCGCTTTGGTCACGGCCATGGCGCTGGCGTTGGTCACGGTGTTGATCATGCTGGCGCGTGACATGCGACGTCGCCAACGTGTGGAGTTGGATTTGGCCGATGCCTTGGCATTTCGCAAAGCCATGGAAGACTCGCTCGTCACCGGCTTGCGTGCGCGTGACAACGAAGGCCGCATTACCTATGTGAACCCCGCGTTTTGCGAGATGGTGGGCTTCGAGGCGCATGAGCTGATTGGCAAAAGCATTCCCGCACCATATTGGCCGCCTGAAATGGTGGACGAATACGGCCAGCGCCAAGCCTTGCGTTTGGCCGGTAATGCGCCGCCGCGTGAAGGTGCCGAGTCGGTGTTCATGCGTAAAAACGGTGAGCGTTTTGCGGTGATGATTTTTGAAGCCCCGCTCATCAACGCGCTGGGCGAACAAACAGGTTGGATGGGTGCCGTGCTCGACATCAGCGAGCAACGTCGCGTGGAAGAAGTCTCGCGTGCTAGCCAAGAGCGCTTGCAAGCCACCGCACGTTTGGCCACCGTGGGCGAAATGGCTTCGCTGTTAAGTCACGAGTTGAACCAGCCTTTGGCTGCAATTTCCAGTTACGCCACGGGCAGCATGAACTTGCTCAAAGATGCCGCTGTGACAGACCCACAACTGGCCGACAACCTCAGCAGCGCCATTCAGCGCATTGGCCAACAAGCCGAGCGTGCGGGCAAGGTGATCAAAAGCGTGCACGACTTTGTGCGTCGCCGTGACCAAGCCCGCGAGGCTGTCACGCCACGCGCGTTGCTCGATGATGTGATGCCCTTGGTCAGTTTGCAAGCGCGCAAACTGGGTGTGCGCGTGGTGGTCAACTGTGCGCCTGACTTACCCGCCGTTTTGTGTGACCGCACCATGGTGGAGCAGGTGCTGCTGAATTTGGCGCGTAACGGTATGCAAGCGATGGCGGAAGACAAAGCACACAAAGTGCTCACACTCAGCGTGCAGCCTGCTGCTGCAAATGCCAGCAACCGCTGGCTAGAATTTTCTGTGGCTGATGTGGGCCATGGCATTGCGCAAGAAGTGGCTGACAAACTCTTCACCCCGTTTTTCACCACCAAGCAAGAAGGCATGGGCCTTGGCCTGAGTTTGTGCCGTACCGTGGTTGAGCAGCACGGCGGTTTTCTAAGCCACCGCCCCAATGCTCCACGCGGGACGGTGTTTAGTTTTACCCTGCCACAATCGTGACCAAAGGTCAGACACATGCAACCCACAGAAGACGCATTGGTATTCATCGTTGACGACGACGCGGGCGTGCGCGAAGCCCTCGCGTGGTTGCTGCGTTCCCGCCGTTTGCCCAGTCAATCGTTTGAAAGCGCGGATGCTTTTGCCGAGTTTTTGAATGACGCCCGCAACGCGTGGCAGCCCACGCAACCTGGTTGCTTGTTGCTCGATGTGCGCATGCCCGGCATGAGTGGTTTGGCCTTGTTTGAGTTGCTCATTGAGCGCCGTTTGCTCGATGTGTTGCCAGTGATTTTTCTCACAGGTCACGCCGATGTGCCCACGGCTGTGGATGCCGTCAAACGCGGTGCCTTTGATTTTTGCGAAAAACCGTTTTCTGACAACGCGCTGGTCGACCGCATTGAGCAAGCGCTCAACCGCTCTTCCCAAACGTTGCAAAGCCTGCGCACCAAACAAAGCCTGCAACACAATTTGGCCGACCTCACTGAGCGCGAACGCGACGTGATGCACTTGGTGGTTGAAGGGCTGCCTAACAAACTCATTGCAGATCAGCTCGACATCAGTGTGCGCACAGTAGAAGTGCACCGCGCCCGCGTGTTCGACAAAATGAATGTGAAGTCAGCCGTGGAGCTGGCCAACTTGCTGCGCGGCGAATGAAGCAGATGGTGGCTCGTTGGCTTCAGGCGCTGGTTGCCATCACCTTAGTCGCCACGTTGGTGGGCTGCGGTACAACCCGTCGTGCGCCCATCTCTGACACGCCTCGCCCCTACCCCGCCGCACGTGTGCCCGTTGATGCGCCACGCGCCAGTGGCAGCTTGGCTGGCACGCCCGGCACACCTAGTCCACAGCAAAGCTACCGCAGCCGTTGGGTGGCCACATCGTGGAACGATGTGCCAGGCTGGCAAGACGATCAGTTGCAAGATGCGTGGAACGCGTGGTTGCAAAATTGCGTGCGTCCCGGCCCCTTGTTTGCCCCTCTGTGCAAAGACGTGCGCCAACTCATGCTGGGTAGTGACGATGACCGCCGCCTGTGGATGATGAGCCACTTGCAGCCCTATCGTGTAGAGTCACTCGAAGGTGCGGCAGAGGGTTTGCTCACCAGTTATTACGAGCCTTTGTTTGATGCATCAGCGCAAATGCGACCAGGCTTTGAAGTGCCTTTGTATGCACCGCCCGATGGTTTGGCCGAGGCGCGTCGCGCAGGTCGCCCGTGGTTCAGCCGGCAAGAGATCGACACAAACCCACAAGCACGTGATGCATTGCGTGGTCGAGAAGTGGCGTGGTTGGCAGACCCCATCGACGCTTTGGTGCTGCACATCCAAGGTTCGGGCCGTGTGCGCATCGCCAACTCCGATGGCACCATGCGCGTGGTGCGCTTGGCCTTTGCCGGCTCGAACGAGCAGCCGTATCAAAGCGTGGGCCGTTGGCTGCTTGACCGTGGCTTGATCAAAGATGCGTCGTGGCAAGGCATCAAGGCGTGGATTGTGAGTACGCAACAAACCAACCCCCGTTTGGTGCAAGAGATGTTGTGGAGCAACCCACGCTATGTGTTCTTCCGAGAAGAAACACGCAGCGCGGCTGATGCAGACCTAGGCCCCCGAGGTGCGCAAGGCGTGCCACTGACGGCGGGCCGTTCCATCGCCGTGGACAAAGATTCCATTCCCTACGGCACGCCCGTTTGGCTCACCAGCACGGGGCCGAATGGCAATTTGCAGCGCTTGGTGTTTGCGCAAGACACGGGCAGCGCCATCGTAGGCGCTGTGCGTGCCGATTACTTTGCAGGCACAGGCGCAGAGGCGGGTGAGTATGCAGGTCGCATGAAACAAGGCTTGCGCTTGTGGGTGTTCTGGCCGAAGTAATGCAATGAGTATTAAACAGTTCAATGGCGAGTGGGTGTGTCAGCAAGACCGCGTGCTGTTTCGCTTCAACACCAGTGAAGACCAAGAGTTCAGCTTTTGGCTAACGCGCTATGTGCTCAAAGGTTTGTTGCAAGGTGCGCAGCAGCTCAGCGTGCAAGCGCTGGCGCAAGTGCATCCACCGCAAGTGGCGCAAGTCATGCAGTCGTTTCAGCAAGAGTCGGTGACGCACCAGCTTAACTTTCAAGAAACCTTTCAAGCCGCCAAAGAAAAGCCCATGGGCGAAGCGCCTTTGTTGGTCACGGGTTTGATGCTCAATCAAACAGGTGATGTGGTTACGTTGAAATTGGATTTGGAATCCGGCAAGTCGGTGCAAGTGCAGATGAACCCATCTGTGCTCCGGGTGATGCTGGCTTTGCTCGACAAGCTGCAAGGTGTTGCCCAGTGGGGCGTTGGCTTGGCTGCAGCGGACGATGCCAGCCCAAGCCCTTTGAGCCCCAGCGGTCCGCCTGTCATTCACTGATTGCGGGTAGACCATGAGCCTTAGGTGTCACCTAAGGCGTGTGGGTTTTCAGATCTCGCTCTAAACTTTGGTAACGCATGCCATTGATTGGAGCAAGCCATGAACGCCCCCCTGCCCGAGCATATTCGCCGCGCACTCGACACCGT
>JACCDQ010279743.1_pt1 | contig 22903 bp, 17 predicted proteins | sample 7446031 | NCBI WGS metagenome assembly JACCDQ01 (sample SAMN15323442, study PRJNA562643) | freshwater metagenome | isolation source: river surface water | place: USA:Blue River Watershed | collected 2017-08-17 | reverse complement strand
GTGTCTTTGGTCCATATTGCAATAACCGCCACGTTCTGCTTTGAGCAATGCAATTGAGTCGATCGGGAAAATACCTTTATCCCACAAAGAACCTGCGTATGATTCATAAACACCACGTTCTTTAGCCAACAAACACGATGCTTCGATGGCGTAGTACGAAATGATCTCCATGGTAGCATCAGCAAACGCAACTGCTTCACCGGATGCATATGACACACCACGTTTATACAGTGCATCTTGGAAACCCATCATACCCAGTCCCACTGGACGATGTTTGTAGTTGGAATTGGCAGCTTCTGGTACGGCGTAGTAGTTGATATCAATAACGTTATCCAACATACGTACAGCGGTATGGATGTCATGTCGTAATGTTACGTGATCGATAGTGTCACCATCAATATACGCAGCGATGTTGATAGATCCCAAATTACATACAGCTATCTCTTCAGACGCTTTAGTGTTGAGTGTAATCTCGGTACATTGGCCAGTCAAGATACCGTTGAACATTGCCATGTGACGTTTACTGTCGGTCAAGCAATAAGTATCAGAGATACGACCATCGTTAAATACGCCGGTTACGTAAAGGAAGTGGTTTGCATCGCGTTGAGTGTCGCGCTGTTGAATAACCAAGCGACCGAGATATTTACCAAGACCCAATTGCAACAGACGTTGAGAATCACCACTGGTGATCAATAAACGATAAAGTGGTTTAACATCGAAATCGCCGTATTCCCCAGTACCATCGTTCAATGGAAGAGACTGTACTCCACGATCACGCATTCTGGTTACTTTGGAATTGATACCCAAAGTTTGCAACATCAACTGTACTTCCAAAAGGAAGTCTTGCTCGATAGAAGCAGCCATGAGTGATTCATTAGTTCCATTACGAGAGACAGTACCATCTGCATCCAAGTACCCAGCCAACCACTCCAAACGAGATTCTACAGAGTAGAAACTATCAGGTACCGTAAACTTAGGCATCAGAGTAAAGAACTCACGCTCCATTCGATCAACGGAAGTATGTTTACGCCATTCACCAGCGGGGAAGCGATCGACCAACTTTTGCTTCTCACCGTAAAGATACACACGTTGGCGATTACCAACAACAGTTCCGTCTCCGCTGAAGAAACCATTCGCATAAGCGTTTTCAAATTTACCGTAACCTTTAATCACTGGTAAATCAAACTTAATCAAACGATCACCCGCTTTGAGTTCATGCGTGCGTACCTCACGAGCTGGACCATGATAGTCGTCAACCACATACCACTTATGATACTCGGTACATTCCAGACCTTGACCACCACTTGTTTCCACACGCAGGATCTTTTGGTCAGTACCTGTTTTAACAACAGGACCAGTCGTCCACTCTTCGCCATTCCAGAAAGTAATCTCTTGACCATTCACGTAAGATCGATCAGCGGCAGCCAAATCATCTATACGGAAATAACCACGGTCAGTCAACACTTTAGTTTCTGGAACAACACACAAATTGGAGCTATGTACCACACCCACATGTTGTTGAGGGCTACGGATGTTGCAAGGGTCTTTAAACGTGATCCATGGATGACCTGTTTCAAACACCATACTGAGCATTTTACGCCACAACGATATTGCACTGACGGTTTTACTCATCAACTTACCTTCAGCCGCTAAAGACTCATAATGAGTGTAACGTTGTTCGAATGCAATACCATACAAGTCGTGTAGGTCAGGTACTTCGTTGGGGGTAAACAGTGTCCAGTCTTTATTTTCCATGACGCGTTTCATGAACAGATCAGGAATCCAGTTAGCGGTGTTCATGTCGTGTGTACGACGACGGTCATCACCAGTGTTCTTACGTAATTCTAAGAACTCCTCAATATCCAAATGCCAGGTTTCCAAATAAGCACACATAGCGCCTTTGCGCTTACCTCCATTGTGCGCTAAACCTGATGTAGTCATATACGACTCATCAACATCCACAATCAAATCATGTGTAGTGTGATAATCATAATCAGTCACTGAACGCACAGCAACAAATAACTTGTCGTCAATACGAATGTGTTTAGGTTTGATAGTGAACACCGGTACTGGTGGTAAACTAAACAACTCTAACACCATATCAGACGGTGCAATATCCAAGCGATAACGTGGACGATCAGTATCCAGTTTAACCAACTGACTAGGGACGCCCAAACGCAATAATTGATACTTGGCGATCTGTAGTGGTGCTACCTCTTGAGCGAACGCCTGTACCATCTCTTCAGTGTCGTTGTAATGAGTATCCTCTATCAACAACCCACGGAGGATAGACATAGTACTTTCTTCAGGTGTGTGCATGTATTCTGGTTTGAATACTTTCTGTGTACTGGTATAAAAGTCATTCTGAACATCGACATACAAGTCGTCCACGGTCACCACAGACCACAGATGGACACTCCAGTGGATAGAGACGTGATGACTACCATTAACAGCGGGTGATACACTAAACGCAATGTTGCGCGTAGACAAATAATTCTGTATAAATACCAGTGCTTTGGATTCACGATATAGCGTAACATACCACAATTCGTTATCAACACCACCATATGCAAATAACAGTGCATACATTTGCAAATCATCCAACGACACACCATGTGGATACACAATTTCATCCGGTATCACTTGCGCTAAATAGTCGGTGGTCAATAGTTGTTCTGCTTCTACCCAATCGAATTGGAAGGTAGCTTGTGTTTCACTATTAGGGTCGTAGTTACGCAATACATAAAACGGATGATCGTCACTAACACGAGTAGGTTCAATATCACCATAATCAGACACGATGGATGTCATGCTATTTGATGATTGATCATATTGCATGGTATTTAACACATGACGATATTGCCCAGACTTACCAATCACCATGTCGCCAGAATAAACATCAGCAATACGTTTAATACCTTTACTGGTATAAATCAATGTATCAGGATGGAAACACTGATTCACTGCTACTGCCGTATCGTTAGCTACTTTTAAGAAAGGTACTACACCTTGTGATTTACCATTGGTTCCTTTAATGTGCGCACCCATAGCACGCACTGGCGTCCAGTCGTTACCCAACCCACCTGCAAACTTTGATAACAACGCATCGTCTTTCAATGCATCGTAGATACCAGCCAAGTCATCAGGGACTGTAGACAGATAACACGATGACAACTGCGAGTGTTTGGTAAACGAATTGAACAGTGTTGGTGTGGATGTGAGGTATGAACCACTACTGAGTAGTTTAAAAAACTCAATAGCACGAATAGTCGGTTGTTCTTCTTGTACAGCCAAGCCCATTGCTACACGCATCAAAAACGTAGAAGGTACTTCGATACGTTTATCATTGACGTGTAAGAAATAACGGTCATACAGTGTTTGTAGTCCCAGATAAGTTAACGCGATATCTCCACGTTCTTCGATAGCAACACACAGCGCACTCAGATCAAACAAATCTACCTTGTCAGTCAACAGATCGTGTTCCAATCCCTTATATAGACCTTTTACAAAAATAGTACCTAATGTACTGTCAGTAGGTACACCTACTGTTTCACACACTTCATCAGTGATGTCATTTAACAATACACTGGATGTGATAGCATTGTATACATTGTCACGTTCAATACGTGAACGTAGTGTGATGATAATCGCATTAAAAACATCTTTACGTTGCGCACCAGGGAATAAGTTGTTATTAATCTCGGTAATAATACCGGCAATGGTGGTTTCGGTAAGATGATGTTCGTTACAAATACGACGGACAAGATGTTCCCAATGATTTACAGTCATAACGCAATTACTCTACAGGTTGAGGTTGTTGGTGTAATGGACAGAACTTTTTACGTATAGGGTTATAACGCACCTGTGGGTGATTACGTGCCCATGTATCCAGTTGTCGTGCTACGTGGTCTATGTCCAGTTGAGTGGGGTATCTGATCTTATAAAAACAAATAATCAAATTAGGTGCAACCAATCTGGCATGTAAGTCTTTTTGGTACAATTGGTGTTGAGCAACAATGAACTCAAACAATTGTTCGTCACCTCCTAACTTTTTCAACACGGGCGTCATGCGTAAAGCAGGCGCAGGTGTAGTGTTAGGCTTCCTTTTTGGTTTAACTTTAGGAGGTGTATTTGGCACACCAAACGGCATAGAGACACCTGGTAACTGAATAGGTGTGGGTTCAGTTACCGGTATCACATGTTTGATGTGTCGAATAGGGTGAATACATAATTCCTGTAGACGTAATTTGGTTGTAGTGTCGTATACATTGTCCACGATAGTAATCGCGGTGTTTTTTAATAATACTGGGTCAGGGAGTGTGTTATTGTCACACACCGAAAACAAAATAGCCTCATTAAAACGAGACATCAGTTGTATCATGATGTCAGTAATGTTATCCAAATTCTTATTTAGGATCATCGTTACTGGTATTTTTTTCTGTGTTTGTAACTTCATGTTGAAAATTACCTAAAGACAAAGATAGGTCATATGACGCTATTAGATACCCGTTACTTGTATTTTTTAAACAAGTAACGTTGGTGTTATTTTCCACCATTGCATAGTATATCAAACTTCTTGAAGTCGACTTAAAAGATGGCACTTTAATACCGTTTTAACGCACATTGAACATAAAGGTAGGGGTGATATCACCCCTACCAATTAACTAACCTGTAATGTCACTGGAGAGCGTTTATTACTATTTACGTATTCAATGTACTGTTGTTCAGATACCGCAATTGTTACCTTCCCTTCAGGTTCTTCCAGTGGCTGATACATGATATCACCACCTCGCCACACTAGAGCATTCTCTGTGTAGTCGTATTCGTAACGACAGACCATATACAGAGGTAAAAAACGATAATGATCAAAAGTACCATCATTCATTTTTTTATCTTGCCATGTATAGTCCTTAAACCCAGCGATATCGAGTTTCATTACTTTGGGTGTGTAGTTTGGATTCATGATACGGTTTAAAAAATCACTGATGATGACATTCGGTAATGCACCAGGACATAACTGACTAATACCGTCATCCGATGTCTGTGGGTAGAATAACGTCTTACGTGCAAAACGACCACGTACTAATAATTGGAAACTGCTGAGTTTATCCTGACCAACTGTCACTAGTCGAGGGTCAACAGGCTCACCATTGAGTTTGTATTGTTCAATCGTGTAGGTGATACCCAACAGGTCACCCTGACTGTTGTGTTTTATTTCTACCGATTTAATGCGCATTTCTGCATTAGGGTTAGTTGTTACAAAGGTTTCTATACCAGACTCATATTGCATGATTACAGACCTTCAATAGGGATATTGATTTCTTGACGGTTAGTACCATCAAAGTTACATTCAAACACGTAATACACACCATCAGCAACCAAACGAAATGTCACTACTGCTGTTGATAGTTCAGTAGTGATGTGGTCATCGATATCCCAGAAAAAACTGGTAAGTGTCTGATGTGTCTCAAGTTGTTCTTCTACATTAATGAGTTCTTCATTAATGAATAGCGTAGTACCTTCGGTATCGAAGTAAATACCAGACTCTTTAGCTTTGATGGAAATCGCTGCTTTTTCTTTCAACCAAGCAGGGAAGTCAGGTTTCTTTTGTTTTTGTTTTGTGAATGCAGCAACAAAGGCTGCACGTAACACAGTGGAATAGTAAACGATTTCTTCTTGAATAGTCATGGTACGCATCTAGCAATATCCTCTTTCAGTAAAAAAATAAAAACAGATATACTGCATGGGGAAACCCATGCAGTATATCGTACAACTTACGTCGTGATGTTGATCATTGTTTCAGGAACATCACAATGTACGTTAAACACCACCCTACCCGTATAGTTCAGACTGTTTTGGGTAGCAACCAAAGTATGAGATTCATCGTCATTGATTTCCGCAACATCAACAGCGATATCAAACCCCTTAGGATAGCATGTTGGACGTTCAACACCTGATTGATATACCAACAACCACGTGTTAGTCTGCACTACAGCAACCCATGGAGTGTTCTGAATGTATTTCTTCAGAAAACCAGTATGGTGACTATTGTTTTCGATTGCAGTTTGAACAAAATCAAACATGTCTTGTGTTGCTGTCTTTGGCATCACAATGTGTAAACATTTCAATCGATAAGTCATCGCCATTTCACGGTTAGGACTGTTATGTATCGGCAGTGAAGGCAGTGGTAATAACGTAGTTTTAGGTTGACGTGTTTCGACACTGGTGAGTGGCGAGTCGTTACGTGTTTTAGCATTACGGATGATGATGGTCATAATTATTGTATTCCTTTTTTACAGATGTTGTTATTACAGTTGTTCTGTTTTCACCAAGGTGGTTTGGGATTTCTTACTTTCCAACTCCCACAACTGTTGACTGTAGGGTGGAAACAGATCTTCCACTGTACGGTCAGTGGATAGACCCAATGTAAATAACGAGTAATTGAAAATCAGTTGACGTGCAAAGATTTCAATACTGCTGTAGGGTGTATTACCTTGTGCAACCATTAAACGATGGTACGCTGTATAATATCGGTCAATGAATTCACCTAAGGGACACACACCACCACGATTAAAGAACTTGGTGAGATTATCAGGAACAGCCATTGACTTCAACTGCAAGCCATCGATCTTTACGATAGTGCCCACATGTACTTGTGTAGCTAACCAGGTATTAAATACAGAGACTGGGTTATCCAGTTGTGCGATCATGGTACGCACTTGGTTCTTCACTGATTCATGTTGATAGTAGTCAAATGACTTAGCACGATAGAAGTCCTGATGACTGATACCATTGACACGCTCCATGATATCGTTAATACCGCCTATAACAGTGATAGGGGCACGAAACTTATCGCCTAGTACCACAGATAATTCTTCAGTGGTAATAACGTGATCACGGTCAATACAGATAGGATCGTGAGCAGCGTAATACCCATAACCTTTCCAACCCCAACATTTCACTACAGGCAGTAGATATTGATTGGTGTCAGTGATGGAAGTCAGGTGACGATGATCGTCGACAGGTTCCACAGTAAAGAAACTCATTAACCATTGAGTGATTCGAGTAAAGACGCTTTGTACATGTGTAGTCATGATGACTCCTTCGTTGATGTTATCGATAAGTAGTACAGATGTATCGTTAAAATGATATATACTTGAAAAAATTTATATCGAAACTCAGGTAAAGCGGTAGGTTGTTTTACATTTCTCCAAAAATGTAGGGTTAACCAATCCATAATTCTTAAATACACTCACCAATCGTTCATCCACAGGTAGTAGTTCAGGAATGTCCAACAACATAGCGCCTTTAGTAGGGAAGTACCTACGCGCCATATCACTGTCAAATTCACCTGCTAAGGTACCTTTCTCTTTGTTAGCCTTAAGATACAGGTTAGCGCGAGGTATACCTAACATACGTGCTAGTTCAAATGCAGTACGTGTACCACCTGATATAGACCCTTCAGAGGTAGGTGGTGCATAACAGAACAAGTGATGTGATGGTGACAATAGATCCTTACCCATTACCTGATAACAATTGCGAGCATGGAGTGCTCTAGCGATATCATTACAGTGTTCCCATGCAGGGTGTATCATTTCAGCGATCTTATACGCTAAGTCCTGATGAGGGAGTTTAGGTAAGCTGTAGACGCCTATATCAGGATTGTGTTCACTACCCGTACGAGTACGTACTTCATGGAGATAGGTTTCACGTATCTCCACCAATGGTAGTTTCATTTGTTCTGCTGCGTATAACGCACCTGTTTGAAATGCTTTGTCACTTCCTATTGCATCACCTTCTCTTATCATCCCTCCTGCTTGTACAATGCGTATACCAATCAATTGTAATTTCTGGTATACTTCTTGATTCAAAATGTTTCGACTACCGACTGTAGTGATGGGTATCATGATAGTTCTCTATTGTGTTTGTATCTGTATAACTAGCATGATCTGTCCATTTTACTTATGGTAATTATTTTTTACAGTAAATATGTGATAGTATAGGTAAATTTACCAAACGAAGATTACGAAAGTAGTCGGGAAGTAAGATGTATAAAGTAAGGCTTCTTTATTTTTTCGGTGATAGTCTCTAAGGACTATCACTATCAATGTATAGTTTGAAGAAAAGTTTATTATTCACTATAAGTGAATACAAGAAGTAATAACTACCTTATAACACAATTTATACAAAACAAAGATATAAACAACATCACACACAACACACCTCCGTTAAGAGGGTGTGTTGTGGAGTAATGCTGGTATAATAACAGATGAGATATTACGTTGAGTAATGGTATCTTCAATATACAACTCTTTTGTGTTGTCTACATCATTGATAAGTATCTGTAGATTATATTGTTGTGCTACTACAGGTATTGTATTGTCGAGTGTGTAGTTGGTAGAGATGTATTGGTGTAATCGTTTGATGAGTTTATATTGATGGCCACTACGCATAGCGTGACGTAGATCAGGTATGGTGGTATGTGCATCAAAGAGTAATCGAATAAGAAACATCAATTGGTGTGTGGGTAGATAATTGTTAGACGTGTGTGGGTATGTTGTGAAGTACACATCATCTATCGTGATACGAGGAGGTATGATATCCATAGGTGTGTAATGCAGATGATGGCGTGTCATGTATCTATCCAGTTTTGCTATTTCATGGATGATATCACGTGTGAGTGCTGATACGTCGTATAGGTATCTGTAATCGCTATCTATGAGTGATAGTGAGTCTAGGGTATGTGACAGTAGTCCATACATGCGATGTAGCTCTTGTTGCGTTAGAGAGCGTTGTAGCGTATGGGGTAGATACCAGTGATCTTCAAAGTTATGCTGTAGTGCTTGGATGTGTTGACTACATTGTGTGTATTTGTATTGGAAAATCGATACATAGTGGTGTAGATCGTATAGCGAATAGTGAATATGCACAATAATCTCCTCATGAGGTAATTGGTGTATAATAGGTATTTTTTTACAATAGTCAGAGACGATATACCATGGGTATCAAAACAACGTTAGATGAATACGGTAAACACATCCGATTCGATATAAAACTGATCACTACATTAGAGGATTTTATTTTAGGATTCATTGGACGTAATGATGAACACCGTGGGTTCTTTGGTGATATCTTAATTGGTGTACATCGTCCTAAAATGTTACCTGCTGATCAGAACTATATACTGCAAGAAGTATTAGGGTTTGAGGTGGTGGAGTTACGTAAACGACTCCATGCGTTACCTTCAATCAATGTAAACTTTAAAGTGATCAGTAATGAGTTCTATCAGACACTCATGTGGGTAACACATCGATTCTTGGTAGAGAATAAACTCTCGAAAGATAATCAGATGCGTGGTGCATTAGCGGCTGTTATGATCTTTCAATTGAAAGCTATTACCAGTAAGATCACCAATGACTTTCATTATAAAAATGATGAAGAAGTCGCATTGGCGGTAGCTGCATCATTGAGTAAGAAGTTTTCTATTAAAAAACACGGTAGTTGGTATCGCGTATTAGTGGCACGTGCTGAGGACTTACTATCTCCTAAGTCTATCCACTATAAGACGTTACGTAACTATACGATTGATGAAACAGAGCGACTAGGTATCAACTATGCGATCAGTGATACCCAAGGTCGTATCAAAGAACTCATTGCTACACAATGGAAAACAATCCGTGAAGTCATCGAAAATGATAAACGTGTCATTGGTACTAAGAGTACTATCAACGTAGATGGTGAAGAGATACTGCGTGATCTAACCCGTAATGCTAACATGTACATCAGCTATCTACTGAATATCGCAGGGAGTGAGAAAGACTTTATTAAAATGGAATTAGTGGAGTTGACAGCAGGACTTACGTTACGACCTGTGATTGCTAAAGTACAACAGACCTTGGCTTACATATCCAAATGGTACGCAGCCGATACCACAGGTGATGCTGAAGAGTTCTTACGTGAAGTAGCACTCCATGCATTTGATGCGTTATATCAAGCACGTGGTAATAGTGCAGTGAAGATATCCGTACCGGAGATGTTAATCACTTTACGGGGTAAGTATAGTAGTGGTCGTACAACTGACCCTACACTCCACATGATCAGAGATACAGGTGATCGTATCGTGACTATCGCTACACGCACCTCTACGAGTTCAGTAGTGGCTACTACACGTACTGTGGTACTCATGTATATCGTAGGTCGTATGTTACTCAAGAACCGTGTATAACACATAGTGTACCTACTGTCATGTGACAGTAGGTACACTATGCTGTATGACTATCCGTAATAAGACATGTACTTCGTAGACCCATTATCACGATCGAACTGGTGACTACGTTGTTTTTGTAATCGCTCCCTCACTTCTTTAGCTTTATTGAACATCGTATCCATGGATAGCATCTGTCCATCTTCGTTAGGGTCCATTACAATCCGTTGAGTCACGTTCCGTAATTGTAACTCTAATCGATTCAGAGCAATCTCATTGGTACATGTTTCGATTTGTTGGGTGATCTCATTCGCTTCTTGTACCAGTTTTTGCTGCTGCTGGATATGGTACAGTTCTGCTTGTGATAAACTGGCAGTGCGCTTACGACGTAAGTGGTCGTTGATACGTTGTGAATCAATACCGTACGTGCGTAAGTTCAAACCATAACGAACCAAATAGTGTGCTAACAACCAAGAGATAACGCTATCGTCATTAGTGTTAGTACCATGATCCAAACGATTGTTTTTGATACGTAGTCCACAGATCTCTTCAATGAGTTTCTGATCATGCGCAACATCACCAGCATGTTCGAGTGCATACTTGATGGTGTCATCATAGAGTACCTTACGTGTCGCTGCCGTAGTACTATATCCAAAGTATTTCTTCGCTTCCACATAAACTTCAGTAGAACGTATTGCTAAGGGTCTATTGACTTCACGAGCGAGTACTTTATGATCAGATGGATTTTGTACGATATCGTTAAATATCCGTTTAAAGGGGTCTTCTCCACGCAGTGGTAGTTCAACCAACAATGCATCGATAATACCTACACCCGTGTTCTTACGTTCAGGAACCAATACTAAGTTCTTGTATTTACACATGAGATCGATCAGTGCAGTTTCAAACCACTTGAGCATAGTCTTATTAGTATCAAACCGACCAATGACTTCTAAGGTATCTGCACGTAAGAAAGTACCTGAGATAGCATCACGACCTACGCCTTCTGAAGTATCCAAACCTAAGACAACAGATTCAGTCCGTAATATCTTCTCTATCTCAAATTCAGATTTATACCAACGTGTAAGTAATCCATGTTTATCAAACGTTTTGTGTTGAGGGTCCATTAGACTCTCTCGTAACCGTTTGAGTGTCGCTTTAGTAAATGGCGATTCACCAGTAGCAGATATCCAGATATTAAACAAGTCCACGTTAATTGATTCTGGTGTACCTTTGGTGTTAATGATGTACTCTAACGCCCATGCATCATCATATCCTAATTGACGATGTGAGAATGTTAAGTTAAACAATGTTTTAGCAGTAGAACTCTTCAAGTTAGCCCGTACACGACGAACCAAATCGTGTTGGTCATAACAATCATAAAACGCTTCATCCCAGGTAGCACCATCTTGAAACAAGTCATAAGCAAACTTACCTTCTGGTGTACTTGTATCTGCTGTTGTGGTAGCATGGATAGTACCATAGTAACCACCTACAGCGGCTGCCTGATTACGTGCTGTACCAGAAGCACCCATAACGGTACTGTAAGAAATGTGTACATTGGGAATATAAGCAAACTCATCCCAAAAGACATTAGGTAATGAGAATCCACGAAATATCTTTTCAGCGCTTTCTCTATCAGGTTGACCTACAGCAGCCATCCAATGGTTATCCAGTGTAGGATCTAGTGCTTTGAATTCGGTTTGGTTATCAGGATCGTTTTTTGTAATCCTGAGCATATACCCTGGTAAAAGACCACGAGTACGTTTTACTTCAGTGACGTTCTTAACTCGTAGTGGGTTGTCTTTGGTAATGAGTCCCATCCACGTACTTCTACCACCAAAATACAATAACCAAATATACAACAGGTTCATTGTGGTGGATTTACCAGTCTGACGTGGCATGGCGACAGCAACATCGATGTGATTGAAGAACAACCACACCATTGCTAACACACCCCTGTTTAAACGCAGTGGAATGCCCGTTGCTGAACCTGAAGCAGGTACCCTTACACATTCCCTTAAATAATACCAAATGTTGTTACAGGCCTCTAGAGCGACCTTTACACGCATCTCTGTACTGAGTGTAGGATCGCGTGGGTCAACACCTTGTAATTCAGGTTGGTGTAATGCCAACATAAACCGATAATTCTTAACGCCCATTGACTTTAACAGACTCGCCATATCAAGAAACGACTGATTAGTCGTTGTATAATCAAATATGACGTTATACTCTGTGTAGTCTTTATTGAATAAAATCATAATACCTCACGATGGTAGATATGGCAGATACATCGACCACTGGTCGATGTATCTGCATCTATGGTCTTATACCATGTGTACTGGTAAACACGCAGTAGCGAGCATGAGACGCTCACCCGCTAACTGTTTGTAGAAATGCAGTTTCAATAATTCACCTTGGGCGTAATCATTGATTACTACTTTTACTACATTCCAATCATTCACACTATACTCATATGAGTTGTTTTTAAATTCAACGGTAAAGTGAGTAGGTGTTGGTGGTGCTATTTCTTTTACAGGGTTGAACAATGGGAAGGTATCAAAGAATACGGCTTTTAACCATGCTTCTTTACTACCATAACCACTAGCGATATTGAGATTGTACTGATTACCAGATACAAAACTGATACGTGCAGACAACTGATCACCATAGGAAGCAGCACTAACAGCTTCACCAAAATAGATACGCCAGTTAGCAGGTGATGCAATACTTCCTGCTTTCACTAGATTGACTGCGTAAGATTGTACATGACGCCAGTTACGGTATTCACTGTTTACACTCTGTAAATTCACAGCTACTTCGAGATTTTGTCTCACACCATACATAGTGGGGTTATAATCAGCAGAGTTAGTAGTAAACTCTACCAATGGTGTAACATAGTAACGTGTTTTACGTTCCATGTCATATAACCACCACTCCAGTGTATAACCATTTACAGCATTGATCCAACGAGGATAACCGAACAACTTAACATCATACGCACCTTCATACGCAACGCTACGTATACGGTATCCTTTCATTACACGTCCACCACCCACACTGAGTCCATTACCGGCAAACACTTCTTCACCGTTAACTAAACGGTATGATAGTGTTACTGGGATAGACTGACCAGTTTGACCTGGTATGTACGCTTGTGCACCATCGATGCGGAAACGATCTCCATCGATAGGATACTGTACCGCTCCATCGGTGTAATGTACCACAGCATACATCTGTACAGTGTCGTGTGTGACGTTGGACGGATAGTCTATAGTAAGAGACTCTGTAGTGGATAACCAAGCAGATACCAATTCGATGTCGATGATCTGACGTTTACTGGCTTCGCTACTGCGTACAAAATTAGTGTTAGACACAATCAGTCGATGAACATATACAACACCACCAACATCATTGTAAAACACCGCAGTGACGACATCACCACTAGGTATGTCTACAGTGACATGACCAGGTGCAGGTGCTTTTACACCAGTATTATTTTCAACACTGGTACCGATGAGAACTACAGGAATGTTTTCACCAATATACTGACCGCTACTATTGAACCGAGCACTGATGACTTCACCAGATTCTTCATTGATATCCCAACCTTTGAATAGTTTGTAATGAGTCAGTGCTTCACCGTATGCAGGTAATGCTGCTGAGATTGACATGGCAAAAGGTTGTACAGTTGTGTTGATATAACAGCGGTGTGCAACAGAGGGTGTGTCGTCGATATCACCCAACACTGCATCAGGGGGCGTAACGCCCCCTGAGGTAACATTAGCAACGACAGGCACTAGTGTGGATAAATAACCTGGAGGACCATCCACAAACTGTACTCGCCATTCTTGTTTACTACCGTCGGTATTGTATTTCCATACCAAGTCATTTTCACGAGGTACAAAACGACCCGTACCATAAGGACCAGTCCATATGTCTGGTAGATAGCGACTACGGGTGATTACCTCCGCATCATTCGGGAGAATAGGTGTTAATTCATTAGCCATGTAAATGTGACTCCCAATGGATTAAATCAATGTATAGTTAGTTGTCATTTCTACACGACCATGGAGGTAATGTGCTATGACTTTCTCAATAAAACGAAATTGAAATACATTCAATTCTGTTAATCCACGAATAGGGTGTGCACGGATCAACATCACGTTTTCTTGATAATTGTTACTGTTTTGTGTTGGGTCGAAATACAGAATACCTTCATAGGGTTGTAGATATTCAACGATCTCTTGAGTACTGGGTTGACTATAAACAAAACTGGACTCTATACTACCATCCAAAATCTCTTGAGTGATCTTAGCCAAGAAAGGACTCACCAACTGATACCGATTAGCGATGGGTGATGGTCCATTACCAGGTGTATCTGGAAATCGTGGTGTGATATAATCACTGATCTGTTCATCAGTCGACAATGACTCTTGACGAAAGGTTTCTAGATCACGATTAGTGTAAGGGCCTATGGGAACGATCTGATCCCAGATACAATACGGTCTACCATTTAAACTACTGGATACTTCGAGTATTGGTTTGTCTTCAGAGATCTTTACATCGCTACGACGTTTTACACTACCACCTGCTACTAAACGTAACACCTTAGCATCATGGATGTCAAAACGATTATTACGACTCAGTGTACCGTATTCAACAAATCCATAATCGCTAGGTAGTTCCTCTGATAAATCATCATTAGGTAAGCCATAAGCACGAATAGTGATCAGTTGTGGTCCACTGGCGTTTACATAACTGCGATTGACAATATAGACTTCTGGCCATCTGACATGGTAGTCCACATGACGTACTAATGCACGACCATTCAGCCAGATATCTAAACGTGCAGTAGGGATCAAAACGGGTAGTGTGTAATTTACACCACCAATAGTGTCTACACTCATGATGGTAAAATTCAATAATCCATCAGTGATCACTTTGCTAACAGTGTAGGCTAAGAAATAATCTTCACGTCGAGTAATCAAACGATTCAATGTATTGGAAATTTGCCATTGGTACTGACCATCAGCTATAATGATCTCTGACGTACCAGTTACATCAATGTAGTCGTCATTGGGGATACCAGAGACTTTAGGACAACGATAAAAACGGTATTGTTTAGTATCTTCATAGAGACCTTGTAATACATCAACCTTTTGATCCAGTGTTGTTCTACCACGACCAATGAAGATTTCACCAAATACACAGTTTTGGTTATTAACAGGATATACTAAACCAGAGGTGTGGGTATAAAAACCTAACAACACGCCATTGGCGTTGTATTCATACACCACACCACCGTTATCCATACCAGGTGGCAAATTGATAACTCGTACACCACTGACGACTTGTGAAGGTAATGGACTATCACCGACTAACTTAGCAATACCATAATAACCATACACTTCATCAGTGTCATCTACGGTAATGTTACCGTAGGGACTACGCATCATGCGAGGATACGCAGCCGCTTCCAATGTAGCTGCTTGCCAGATACTCAATGTTGCTTGAGCACCTACCATCGCTTGTGTGATTTCACTATCGGTTAATTTGTACAGCTCATGGATACGAGTTGCTTCTAAAATCAGAGGTCTATCATAACCACTGTGACGAATGAATAACGTCAGTGTAGTGTCCAGTATACTGGGGAAAATACCACTATTAGCTTCGACTTGTGCATCTAAGTAAGTGGTAGGGATAGCGTAGTCTTTATGTGTTAGCATACGCATCGCATCAGGTGCATTTTTAATGTACGACACACCTTTACGATAACTTCCTTTAGAGATACTGACAAATACATCGACATCGTCTTCATATTCAATAATACTAGTGTCGATGTCTGTACCACGCAGTAAGTATTTTGTTTTTGAATCTAACGTAGATTCAAAAGTGTTTAAACCACTCACAGGGATATGGATGACTTGTTTAATAGAACTGTCTTGTACTATCTCCACATAGTCATTGACTTTTAACGACAATGGATTGAGTACATCTACGTAATACCCGTTAACAAACGCGTACGTATGACCATCTTCTTGTTGTAGTGCTAACATGGTGTTCACCATGGTCACTAAATCAAAGTTATTTGTGATGAAACGAGACAGTGTCAGTACTTTACGTTCGTTATCATAAGAACGTACTGATTGATAATACGCATTGGAGTACGTACGAAAATACAGCGTACTGGAGGCTATCGACTCACTATAGTTAGCACTTTGACGTACAGCGAGTAGATAGTTGTTATCCAAGGTACGTATCAGATACGCATCGGATAAGGGATAGTGTTTACCAGTGTCCGTATACAATTCCATCAACGCATTGTTACGATTGGCTAAGCGTTCTATACTGATCCATGTTTGGCGCATAGTGTTGATGTTGTATAATTCAAAATGGACTTGACCAAATTGATAAACATGCCATGTTTCATTAGTAGTGGGTAGTTGCGTAGAATTACCATTTAAGGTAATAAAGTTACGTACACCATTACTGTTGGTGAGACGTGCTATTTTGATGCGTAGTTGTTTATCTTGTCTGGGAGTACACCAGACATTACGCAATGCGTGTTGAACAATTAAATCTGACATCTTCGTTTATTCCTAGAAGAAACCAAGACACACTTGATTTTTTAACGTGAACTGTATTTGATGTCAGACACGAGTGGTAATTGACTGACAGATTTGATAAAGTTTTGAAGATTACTACCTAGCACACTTGCGGTGTATTTACCAATTGCCGTTTTACTAAAAGACTGTGTTTGGCTTTTGGTGATCACTGCAATTAATGTAGGTAAGTGTTCGATAGCGATACTCATCATTTCACGACTATTGAACGCATCCCAACCTGAACTGATAGCTTGTAAGAAGGTTTCAGTGTTTAAGGATTGTAGGATGGGTGTATCACAGGCTCGTTTGATCAACTCCACCAATTGTACTACGTCATTCAAACTACCTGTGTTTTCAATAACTCGCTCGATGGTATTTTTAGATAGATAAGGAAAGTCTCTGTGGAGTCTGATACTCCACAGTTGTTTAGCTTCTTGCGTTGCATTGGATGATCCACTGAACATCGCGTACACATACACTGCACCACAGGTTTGGATAACACTTGCCAACTCCTGACTAACCACATAGTTACGATCGATGGCGCGTTGTATCCATAGTGACACTACTTTAGTGATCGGAGAAATTAAGTTACTCATAGCGGTAGTGTCACCACGCAACATCATCGCTGTGATACCGGCACGCAATACTTGGAATTCATACATGTCGTAGTTATTTGGTACGAACATACGTTCTTTTAAGTAGTTGACTGATTTTGCTAAAGGACGACCATCAATAACCACTACAGTGCGTTGATCATTCTGTGAACTACCAGGAATGATAATCGGATGAGCAAATTGAGGTGTATCGCCCTGTTCTAAATAAATACCCACATCACGTGGTAGTTGACGAATACCTTTTTCCATGCAATACGGTTGTGTTTGATCAGTAATCAACCGATTACTGATTTGTGCAGCAGACAATGAAGGGGTTATTTTAGTTAACAAAATATTACGACACGCCAGAGTGTCGTATGCAGAAATAAACATAACGCGTACCTCATGAGGGTATTTTTAGTAAAAAAATACATCTAATGGTATATTTGGGTGTTTTGCTAATATCTATGACAATAGCACTGAACTAATTTGTCTAGTGTCTACTGACATACAGGGTTGACCCTCGCTAGCGAAACTCTATTAGTTAACATCGATGTGTTTTAACATACGATGAGGAATCATCCCTCATCAATGGCCATTCAGGAGTTCTCAATGAATAGTTTTAACTTCGCGCCACGGCCAGAACTACTAGGGATTAAAGACATCTCTGGTCGTACTCCCGCTGTTCCACCGGAGCAAATTCCTACACACTGTCCGTTGTTTCATACTTATGCGGAGCGTGGTGGTGTAAAGCCACAATTGGTAGATGCTACTGCTGCTGAACAGTACTTTGGCGCAGCAACATTTGATGTATCCAGAGAATACACCACACACCAAACACCTTTTATTAACCGTGCTTTTTCTCGTGCTAACGTTTCGTTTGTTAAACGTATTATCCCGGACGATGCACCTCCACCTGCTGCACTGCGTCTATCTACCGATATTTTGGAAACAAAAGTTCCATTATGGCAGATCAATGATGACGGTACCTACTTCACTGATGTCAACGGTGAACGTGTACAAGAAGTCGATATCGACGATGAACCTGTATTCATTGATGGTTTACAGATCAAATGGGTAGTTACTCCAGTAGCACGTCGTAACGCCGATGGTGTAGTGATTACACCCGCTATGGAAGCTGCTGCCGCTGCTAACCCCAATAAACCTGAGTTACAAGCTGCTGTTAAACCAGTAATGAATGCACTGGGTGTAGGTACTGTAGGTCAAGGTGACCAAGCTGATCCTGACACTAACGCAGTGTCTACTCGTTATCCAGTGTATGAGTTTGAAGTACCTTGGGTAGGTAGCGCTGGTGACTTACAAGGTGTACGTTTGTTTGCTGCTACCAGTGAAGCATCAATAGGTGATCAAAGCGATATCGGTGCTGCTATCGAGTCGTTTGTATACGGTATTCAGTTTCTGGAAAAAGCAGATGCGTCTACCAAAGCGGTATTGGTATCTACACTGACTCAGGCAACCTATCGTTTGTTCTCTAACAAACCTAGTGTACTTGATCCACGTACCAAACAAAACTATGGTTACAAGAAATCCATTATCCCTCACTGGAACGATGATGTGTCTTCTTTGTTACCTGTGGAAGGTCCTTTTGGTGCGATGCATGTTTACGAAAGTAACATCGAAACGATCGCAAACAAGATCATTGATGTAGAAAGTGATATCAACCAAGAATTCCCAACCGATAACTATCATTTGGTTAACATTGTAGATTTTAAACACTACAATGGTGCTCCTTATCGTAGTGTGTCACAAATCGGCGAATCTGATGATGGTGTTATCCTGAACGAAGTGTCAGTGATCTATGCCACCGGTGGTGGTAATGGTACCATGTCACCTGCTAACTTCAACAGCGCTGTCAGAGAACAGTTCAGTCGTTTTGGTAATATGCCTGGTCTGAACTACATGGATTATCTGTTGTATCCATTCTCTATCGTGTACGATTCTGGTTTTGACTTACCTACCAAGAACGCCATGTTGAGTTTGATTGGTAAACGTAAAGACATTTTTGTTGTTGTTTGTACACAAGATGTCAGTCTCCCACAAAACACCGATGATGTTGAAAGTTCAATCGGTATTACATTGTTCAATCGTGCACAGATGTTTGCAGAGTCTACACTCTATGGCACTGAAGCTTGTCGTGGCATGATCGTCGCACAATCTGGTTATTTACCGTCTGGTGAGTACGAACAGTTGTTACCAGTAACTTACGACCTGTTGGATCGTTTTGCTAAGTACATGAGTGCTGGTAATAAGCGCTGGAGTACCATTGACAGACCTGACGAATCACCAAACAACGTTATCGCTACACTGATCAAAGTGAATGGCACTAGTCGTTTGGAAGAGTCTTTCTCGAAAGACTGGAATAACGGTATTACTTACGCTCGTACTTGGGATCGTCGCAGTGCCTTCCATCCATTACTGCGTACGTTCTATCCAGATCAAACCAGTATCTTGTTGAGTGCTCCTAACACCTTGATTGCGTGTGATCTGGAGAAGATCTCTATCCTGGCGTGGCGTGATACGGTTGGTAACGCTAACTATACTGCTGAAGAACGCCTGGAAGCAACTGAAGCTAAAATCATCGCTGAAGTAGAAGTGCGTGGTGGTTATGATGGTCGTGTGACTGTTGAAGCCAATGCGTTCTATACTGAAGAAGATCGTATCAATGGTAACAGTTGTCATGTAGAGATTACCATGCGTGGCAATAACCCTGGCAGTGTAACTCGCTTTACTGTAATCGCTGCTCGTGCAGACGATGCTGCTTAAAAATACAGACTAGGAGCTGAGTAATGAAAAGACCAAGTAATATCTTCTTGGGTGATGCTGGTTTCGCTAAGGGTAGTCAAGTACCCTTATTGAATCTGTCGCATGGTGGTCAGCATGGTTTTACACCAGATTACCGTACACTGTCAGCCAGTATCCCTTATGTTCGTCGTCATATGCAGGTGCGTTTGTTATCAGCACCTGCTGGTTTTGCACGTTTAGGAGCTGATGCACGTATCCATGAAGCTTTCTTAAAAGCATTATTGGAAACCTATCCAAAAGCAGTAGAAGGTATCACCTCTACACTCTCTGCTGATTTCCAAGGTACTCCAGTAGGTGGTAGTGGTGAAGAGTTCGAAGTAGCCACTGACACCAAGATTGCGAAAACGGCACCAGTATTCAACTACGATGAAGTGGGTAACAAAGTTATCCAGCCATATTTTGAATGGTGGCACAAAACCTTCCGTCAAAACCCATGGACAAAACATCCTGAAATCGTACACCTAGTTAGCGATACCAGCAACTACATGGAAGACGAAGCAGGTGCTACAGTGTTGTTCTATGAGACGGATATCACCTGTAAGCGTATTGTGGATGCCTGGTTGTCTGTTAACGTGTCACCAAAGACCTTCGGTCAACGTGAAGCAAAACGTGAATTGACCAGCGCACAAGAGTTGTTGTCATTGTCTATTGAAATGACTGCCATTACCTTGTCTAACCAAGTAGTACGTGCACTGGCACAAACGCTCTTGGATGAAACCAATTTGTTTGGATTTGATCCTAACCGTTTACCGGTGAACAACGCTACTGTCGCTGCTGGTATCAAAGCAGCTACTGGTGGTTTCCAAGACAAGATCAATGAACTCGCTGCTACTATGGGTTAATTGAAAAAAAGAAATAGCATATACCCAGGGACATCAGTCCCTGGGTATATGCCGTATTACAATTTAATGTCTAATTCTTTAACTACTTCGTTAAAAACGTCCACTTCATGCGACGACGTTAACATCAGTCGTAGTGATTGGAGACATCTGACACACCTACAGGTAAACAAAATTCATGTTTACCGTTAAATACATTCAATATACCTACAGGTGGTTCTTTTTCGTGGAGGTCTCCATGTTGTTGAATATGATCACGAATTGGATTTGGGCGAACAAGTTCAGTAGATATACCAAACGATCGTTTCAAATCATGGATGTCTTTTAACCGATTGAGGATAATGCGTTCACTGTCATCACTAAACACAACATTGTATTCTTTTAACAACTTAGTAGAAAGATACTGATAAACTCCAATCAGTGCTTCTAGAACATCTATGTCATGTGCGGCATCTTCTTTTAACTTATCAGCTTTTACACCATCCATGTGTTTGAATGACAGATATGGTTGAAGGCTAGTGTACACTAGTCGGTCGGTGATGTACGTTAAGACACCAGAATAAACACTTGCCCTAATATCCAAGTTTGTATAAAAATCTCTCGTTGTTGTTACACCGTCTACAAAACAAGTGAATTCCCATTTGATGTTGTTGATTTTGGTGATAGTTACCTCAGCGTGTTCGAAATCACAGAACTCGTTTTCAACAAAATCAAGCACTACCTTCACTAATTCTGTGTTGTGCGTAATTGATTGTGATTTTGGTATACCATAACCTAGCGTAGATTTACCATCTGAATATAATATTTTGATGAAACCTAGTTGTTGGTTTTCCAGTACAAAGAGACGTAATAGACATTCCAGTTTATCTACCATATCTCTGGCGTCTGTTAGTGTTTCATCGTTACCAAACGACGCTGTATTCTGTTTGTTCCACCCATCCACCACACTAGATACAAGTGTGGTAGAACAAGTATCATACAACGCACCATCGTGATGCGTTTCAATTCTAGGTTTGGTAGGATCAGAGTTGTTCAGTGCTTGTTTAACGGCACGGTGAATTTCCCATTCCATAACACAAACGAGTGCTTCTTGTAAGGTTGCTTTTGAAATGGCGGTTTTGATAATGTTTTCTTCTGACATGTGATGTTCCTAAAGTTTGTTAAGTAGCGGAATAAAAATTAATTACATACCAGCAACGTGTTTGGTGATTACATACAAAGGACTATCAAAGTCCAGACTACAATCACTACTCATGACGCGTTTCTTTTCATTCACACACACCACAGTGATAGTTGTTTTGATACGCACTTTGTGGTTAAAACGATTAACCACGTTAGTGTCGTAGGTTAAATAACGACATGCTTGTACCAGTACATGAGGTTGTACAGATTTAATATTACCAGGACTACCTATAATGACCGTACTGGTTTTGGTGTGTACAAGATTGTTTTCATTGGTTGTTTTATTAACCACTTGAATGTAGTGTCTGTTGGTGTCGTTGAGGGGATGATTGTATTGTACTTTCAGACCACATTGAACAATCACCTCTTGCACACGACGATGGTCCATAACACGTTTACAAATTTTACCTACGATAAACGCCAGTAAGACACCAGTTACCACTAACAGCGGTAATAAATTGACTTCATGATTCATCTTGTATACTCCTACTAAAAAGATATTGTTGTGTAGATTAAGCAATTCCAGCCATCATCATAAGCTGTTTGTGTTGCTCGATTAAACGGTAATGAACTTCTTTAGCTGCATCAGCAATTTCATGCCAAAGATCACGTGTCTCACTGATATCGTTCAGTAACTCCATATTCTTTGTTTTATTG
>JACCDQ010308840.1_pt1 | contig 22913 bp, 19 predicted proteins | sample 7446031 | NCBI WGS metagenome assembly JACCDQ01 (sample SAMN15323442, study PRJNA562643) | freshwater metagenome | isolation source: river surface water | place: USA:Blue River Watershed | collected 2017-08-17 | reverse complement strand
TTCGCCCAGTTGCCGCACGACAAGCTCAGGCAGATCGCGCTGTGGACCGAACAGCAACAGGAGCGCGCGGCGGCCGAACTCATGGGCCTGCAACCTGGCACGGCGGTCAAGGTCATTGGCGGACCGCTGGCGGGTCTGGACGCACTGGTGCGCATGACGGCACAGGACCGCGTGATCGTGCTACTGCAACTGTTGGGAAAAGACCACGAAGTGGCAATTCCCTATCAGTCACTGGCTCGCGCCTGAAAAACATCTGGCTGCAATCCGGTCAAAATGCATCACGGTCAGCGCAACCACTGAAGCCACAGCAGAACAATACGCCAAACTGCTGTTCAAAAAGACCGCCAGCCTGCCAGTTGGCGCCATCTTCACCGAGGCAAGCGAACGGCTGCATCGCTGCCGGCTCAGCCGTCCTGTGCAACAAGGGCAGCTGGAACGGCGTGACTTACCCGATTCCGCCCACACTGGCGACGCCAATGGCAACGCCTGCTTCACCATCAACGGCAACATGGTGCTCGACCCGAACACCAACCGCCTGGTGGCTGGCACGCAGAACGTCCATATCGCCGTGACCATCACGGGCGCAGGCTTCACCACCACCACTTCGAATGTCACCACCAGCGTGACTGTCACCTACGGCGCTGACGGCACCATCACCGACCCGGTCAGCGGTACCAGCTTCACGGTCGATACCGTCGTCATCTCCGGCGCCAACACTTAATCCAGCACTCTCTCTGCCAGCCCTGGCCCGCCAAATGGCGGGCTTTTCATGTCCGTGGTGCTGTCCTAGCATTCGGATGCACCAGCAATATATCCCAAGAAAAATTCGATAAAAATACAACCAATCTGGGCTTGATACCTCATAATAGGCCGGCGAAGCGATCGTGCTTTGTTTAAACTCGATACAGGTGAGAGGACAACATGAATTTCCGATTCAACCCGACCTTGAGGATGCTGGCAGTCGCTGGTGTCATCGGCAGCCTGGCGGCTTGCGGTGGTAGCGGTGGTGGCAGCCCGGTGATCACCCCGCCGGCCGAGGTCATCACTGCCCCCTACAAATACGTGATCTCGTTCGTTGATGCCCGCACCGACGCCCCAATCACCGACGCCCTGACGGTTCAGTTCACCGGCCCGGCCGTCGACAGCGGTGAGGTGGTCGACAGCAGCAACAGCTCGGTCAAGGGCAAGACTTACCCCACGGGCAACGGCCCTATCACCGCCCGTGCCAACTTCAACGGCAGCGACGACGTGTTCTCCGTGCTCGGTGGCAACCTGGTCAAGGGCTGGAACACCTCGGGCGTGCAGATCCTGCGCGAAACTTCCAAGCTTGGCGATCAGATCATCACGGTCAAGCTCAGCAACAACAATAACGCCGCAGCCATCCAGGCTGACACCACGCTTGGCATCGGCATGATCGCCAGCAGCACCACGGCAGGCGCCGGCGGTGTACTGCCTGCCACCACGCTAAGCACGCTCGACAAGACGGTCACGAACGCCGAGGGTAGCGCCGAATCCGTCGGGACCGCCAGGATCACCATACCGGCCGGGACCGTGGCACGCGACGCCACCGGCAATATGGCATCCGGCGCGCTGAAGCTTACGGTCACCAAGTACGCCAACAGCGATGTCGATGCTCTGGTTGCCTTCCCGGGCGGCTTCACGCCCAATGTCACCGACAGCAGCGGCACCCAGCTGCCTGGCGGCGCCACCAGCGGCTCCGGCAACTTCGTGACCGGCGGTTTCGCGCAGTTCAACCTGACCGACAGCACCGGCAAGGCCATCAAGAAGTTTGATACACCGGTCACGCTGACGATCGACCTGCCAAAGACTTCCAAGAACCCCAGCACGGGCGCGACGATCAAGGCTGGCGACAAATATCCGGTCTGGAGCTTCGACGAAGTCACCGGCAAGTGGGTGTTCGAGGCCGAGGGCATAGTCCAGGACAAAACTCCGGCCAGCGCCAGCAACTTCGAGGTGGTGTTCAGCTCGACCCACTTGTCCTACTGGAACCTCGACTACTTCGAAAGCGAGAACTGCACCGGCACCATCAACATCGCCCGCAACCCGACTGGCGACACTCGTCCGCTCTACATCGACATCGTCGGTGTAGAAGGCAACCGCTTCTACAAATCGTCCTATGGCATCACCGACTCCACGGTGACCCTGCCCTACTCGCCACGCATCAACGTGAGCGTGACGATCAAGGACAGCAAGGGCAATGTCGTGGGCTCGGCACAGAACCAGAACCTCTGTACCGGTGTCAACGTCAACACCCAGCTGCCGACCATCACCTATGCGACCTTACAGACCAACGTGACCGAATCCTGCCCGGATGGCGTCACTGGCAAGCGCCCGATGCCGACCTATGTCTACTTCTACGACAACAGCATGTACCAGGGCGGCTACACCTCGTCCGGCAGCAGCAGCATCGGCAACATCGAGTCCGGCCTCAATGGTCAGCTCTGGGTCTGGAACCGCCTGACCGGTCAGTGGTCGACCAGCAGCCAGACGGTCAACGCACCGACCACCACGCGCGACATCAACTTCCCCAACCTGCAGTGCGCCACGGGTAGCGTAACTGGCACCCAGTAAGAAGCATCCCCGCCCGACCGTCCACCTGGACAGGTCGAGCCGATAAAAGACCCCGCCTGAGCGTAATGCCAGTCAGTTAACGCTGACTGGCATTTTTCGTTGGGAACTTGTGAGCCCGGTTCTTGACGACCCGCGGGAAGTGCCGGTCGGGACGGCGAGGAGGCAGCACGAAGACATGGGCCTGCTCGAGCAGACGGGCGAGCTGCTGCGGCAAGGTCGCCGCCGACTCCAGAGAGGCAAAGCACAGCAGGTTGATGATGGCGAACATCGCGGTGTGAAAGCTGATGCGTCGCGGCTCGACTTGAACCTGCTGGGCCATCTCCCGCATCCAGCGGCGCAGCAGCGTATACGCGATCAGCACGCCCCAGAGCTCCTGACGCACCAGCGCAGGCTGCTTGCTGCGCAGCACCGGCTGAGCCTGCTGCAGCGACTGCTTGATCTCCCGCAATCCGAGCTCGATCTCCCAGCGCTCGGTGTAGAGCTGTGCCAACTCGGCGGCCGTGTACGTGAGGTCTTGCAGCGAAGTGATGAAGCGCCGATGCCGCCCGCCGATCTCGACTTCGATCAGGCGCGCTTGCCAGTGAGTGGGCAGCTCGGGATGCAAGCCCCGAGCGCGGGGCGAGACGGGCATGCGAATGATCCAGTCACCGGGGGCCCGTGTGCTGAGGATCTCGTGGCGCAAGTTGTCCTTGGCGCGCATGAGCCAGTGACGTCCGCAACCCTGGGACTGCCAGTCCAGCAGGAAGGCGGCCGAGAAGTAGGCACGATCGAACAGGGTCAGCGAGTGATCCATGCCCTGGAGTTGCGCTGCCAGCGTCAGCTCGCCGCTGTCCATGCCGCCGATCTTGGCATCGAGCAGCTCATGGCTGAGCGTATCCATCAGGCAGGTGGCGCGGATCTGTGCCCAAGGCAGCGGCCCGTGCTGGGTGCTGCAGCTGCCCAGCTCCTGACGGTTCTCAGGTGTGTCCGGCGCATTCCAGACCACCCCGTCAACGGCCAGGATGCGCAACTGGGCCGCATCGGGCGTGGGGCGCCAAGCTCGGGTGAGCAGGCCAAAGAGGCACGCCAGGGGCTCCTCGCCCAGACGCTGACGCGCTTGCACGCTCGCGCTGGGCACCGGCAGCGACGTGGCATCCAGACTCAGCGCCAGTTGCTGCACCACCTGCCACAGCGGCAGATTGCGAAACAGTGCCAGTCCGATGACCAGCCAGATCGCGTGCTCGGCCGGCAGTTTGCGTCGCCTGATGGAGGCCTTGCCGCTGGCCTGCAGGGCTTGTTCGATCCAGGCCGGCTCGATCAAGGAAGCGAGGGCGTCGAGTCGTTCGGGGACTCGAGGCAGCGTTTCGCGCAGGGCGTCATTGAGCAGACTCATGAAGTAATAAAGGGAACGTGTTGAACACGTTCCCTTTCTACCGGATCAGCCCACCCTGTCTGGGCTTAACTGCCTGGCATTACAGCCTGAGCGGGGTTTTTTCATGATGCAACGCGCGAATGGGCTCAGCGCGGCTGGGCCAACTGCTGCGTCAGCATGGCACGCAAGCGGGCGCTGTTGGCCAGCATGTCGTCAAGGCCGTTGCGGTCGAAGTCGCTCACGTCGCTGCGCAGGCCGTGGCGCGCACGCGGCTGCTCGCCATAGCCCGATGTCAGGGCGTTGTCCTTGTCACCGACCTTGGTCTGCAGGCCCCAGGCGAAGCGGTCGCTGCCACGCACGCTCACCGGACCCAGCTGCTGCACCGCCTTCGGGCCCAGGGGCAGGCTGATGCTAAAGCCAACAAACTGGCGCTGCGCCGCCATCAAGGTACCGGCATCACCCTGGGTGTCGCGGTAGAACAGGCTGACCAGGGTATCGCCAAACCAATGTTTCGAAGCCAGGTTATAGCCCTGGTCGCCGCCCAGGAAGCGGCCCGCGGTAGCCTCCAGTTGCCAGGCACCGGGCAGAAGGCTCCAGCGCGCGCTGCCCAGCAACGGGGTCTGGCTGGCGGCGGTAAGCTCATGCTCGAAGCGGCCCGCCGTTGCGCCCAGGCGCCAGCGGCCGTCATCGGTCATCCACAGGCCTTCAAGCATGCCGCCACGGTAGCTGCGGTCGACATAGCCGGCACTGGCCTGGATCGCTACGCCGTGCGGCAGGGCCCTCCAGTAGCTCAGCAGGCTGCTGTCGAAACCGACGTCATGGGGACGGTAGCCGGCAAAGGCACCGCCGTCCTTGAAGTCGTTCGAATGCAGCATCGGCACCGACAGCACGCCCTGCCAGAACAGGCCAGGCGCCAGGTTGACCTCGGTGCCCAGCTCCAGCGCGAGCGAGTAATCGAACAAGCCCAGCTCGGTGCCAACCGCCGTGCGCAGGCCGGGGCCAAGCTCGAACTGCGGCAACCAGGCCGGGCCAGCATCGACAAAGGCCTGCTGGACGGACTCGGGGCTGGCCACATCGCGCCGGGACTGCAGACGCGCCTGAACGGCAGCCGGCCATTCGCCGTTGCGGCTCAGCCAGAGGGCGCGACCAGGCTCGCCACCAGCTTCGGCCATGCCGGCGCAGCGGGTCCAGCCCTGCAGCCAGCCGTCCAGGCAGCTTGCGCTGGTGTAGGCATGCAGCACCGACTCGCGCTGGTAGGTCAGGGTCAGCAACAATTCGTCGGTTGCCCCAGTGCCGACCGGCTTGAGCCAGACCGCCAGCGCGGCGCTCAGGGCGTCGAGCTGGCTCTGGCGCCAGCGGCGCGACTCGGCGCGCACCTGCCAGAGGGCGGGCTGACCGGCCTGTGCTGGACTGTGGCGCACGTTGATCTGGGCAAAGCCGCTAGCTTGCAAGGCCTGGGCCAGGCCTTCAGCCGTCAGCGGGGCTAACTCAGGGGCAAGCGGTAAGGCCTGTGCCGGATCGATGGACGCCGGCATGACGGCAGATACCGGCACTGTGGATGATGCAGACGACCAGGGCGATGCAGTCGCATCAGATCCAGGATAAGGCTGTGGCACAGTCGCCGCCTGGCGCGGCAAGAAGGGCTCGGGCACCTGGCCCATGACCCAGTTCAGCGCCGCATTCATCTGCCAGGCCTGCTGGCCGGTGGCATCGGTCAGCTTGCGACTGGCGCCCACGCGCAGCGCCAGGTCACGGCCCAGCGGGCGCAGGTAGTTCAGGCCCAGGCGGGCTTCGTGGCTGTCGTGCTCCAGGGCGGCGGCCCAGTGGTCGTCAATGCGCAACACCACGCTGCCAAAGCCACCGTCGAGCAAGGCCGTGGCGGCCTTGGGCTTGCCATAACCCAGGCTCAGGTCGAGCGGGCCCCAGGTCGAAGTCGCGACCCCGTAATAGGAGCGGTAGTTGGCTGTAGCGCCACCGTAGTCGGTAAAGCCAACGGCCAGACGGGCGTCCAAGGGCAGTTCGATCGGCAACTGGTATTTGGCGGCTACCGACAGGTCGCGCGGACCCTTGGCGCAAGACTTCAAATAGACATTGCAATTCAGGTCGCCCTCGTAGGCCAGACGCCCCACCAGTTCCAACCCTGGCAGCAGACCAAAACCCGCGTTCACGCTGCCAAAGCTACCTGCGGGCTGCTTGCGAGCGCGCTCAGGGTTGCCGTTGGCCAAGGATAAACCCGCCCCACCCCAGGGCAGCACATCAGCAGTCGGCGAATTGATGGCCGCGGTGTAGCCGCTGGGCGCCAGTTGGGCAGTCGGCCAGGGTTCGTTGGCCAGCACAGCAATCGGACAACAGGCCAGCCAGGCGGCACAGGATGCCGCCCCCCACCTCAGATAGTAGGAAAAATATACTTTTATCATCTGAAACAATCGAAAGATCTGATACCGCATGAAAATTCTTTGTTTTATGGGTCGATCATACTTTCCATGTGGCATTTTTTTTAAATTAAAACTAGTTAGAATCGTGGTCAATGTGCCGGCGGGCCTACCCCCGCCGACACTGCGGTAGCCATGGTGTCGCCACTTTTATTCGATACAAATTCACGCCATTACCTACCCACAAGACCACCACGCCATGCCTCATCGCACCCTTGCCACAACAAGCGCCAACCCGCCACATGCCCGACATCCGGTCAGCACCCGCCTCCTGCTCGCCGGCATGGCGCTCAGCCTGGGCGGTTGTGCCATGGCACCCGGCATGTACGTGGGCCAGCAGGGGACGGGCGAAGCACTCAAGCGCACCACCCTGCTCAGTGTGCTGAAGCGCCCGGTCGAACCGGTCAGCGTGGCCGGCCCGGCCGATGCTCCGCCACCACCCGGAACTATTACCCCCATCACATCGGCGCTGATCCAGCAGCAGCGCGCCGCGCGCCGCGACGAGGTGCCGGCTGAAGTACAGGCTCTGTTCGCCGCGCCCAAGATCTACGCCATAGGTGCTGGTGACGTGCTCAACATCGTGGTCTGGGACCATCCAGAACTGGCGATCACTCCGGCCGGTGGCCTGGGTACCGACGTCGGCAGCCTGTCAGGCGTCGGCAACGGCTACAACGTCAGCCCGCAAGGCCTGATTCAGTTCCCGTATGTCGGCACCGTCAAGCTGGCGGGCTTGAACGAATACGAGGCACGCGACCTGATCACGGAGCGGCTGTCCAAGTACATCAAGCACCCGCAGGTCACGGTGCGCATCCAGTCCTACCGCAGCGGCCGGGTTTATCTGGACGGTGAAATTCGCAACCCCGGACTGCAGGCGCTCAACGAAATTCCGATGACGCTGCCCGAAGCGATCGGCCGCGCGGGCGGCTTCACGCCTGCTGCCGACCGGGCCGCGATCGCTCTGTCGCGCAACGGCCAGACCACGTTGATCAACCTGGCACAGCTGACCGAACACGGGATCAACCCGAGCCGCATCCTGCTGGCGCATGGCGACATGGTGCGGGTGCTGGGGCGCGAGGAAGCCAAGGTATTCGTGCTCGGCGAGGTGCTGCGTCCCAACAGCCAGCCGCTGCGCAACGGCCGCTTGACGCTCAACGAAGCGCTGTCCGACTCCGGCGGTATCAACCCGACCAGCGCCGACCCACGCCAGATCTTCGTGGTGCGGACACAAAATCCAGAAAAGCCCGAAATCTTCCACCTAGACGCCAAGTCACCGGTCGCCTATGCACTGGCTGAAGGCTTCGAGCTCAAGGCACGCGACGTGGTGTATGTGGACCCAGTGCCGCTGGTGCGCTGGAACCGCGTCATCAGCCTGATCCTGCCCAGCGCGCAGGCCGTCAATGTCACGCGCGACGCTACCGCCGCCAAGTAAGCCATGAAGCATGTGCTCACGCTCTGCATCGGCAATATCTGTCGCAGTCCACTGGCCGAAGTGCTGCTGGCGCGCGAACTGCCGCAACACCAAGTCTGGTCGGCAGGGCTGGCGGCGGTGGTAGGTGCCGGCGCCGACCCGCTGTCGCAACAAATCGCGCATGAACAGGCACTAGACCTGTCAGCACATCGGGCGCAGCAGGTCACGGCGCCGATGTGCCAGCTGGCCGACGTGATCCTGGTGATGGAACAAGGCCACAAGGCCTGGCTGGAACAGCAATACCCGCTGGTGCGCGGCAAGGTGTTCAGGCTCGGGCAGTTCGGCGGCTTCGAGATCGCCGACCCCTATCGCCAGCCACGCGAAGCCTTCGACGCTGCCTATTCAGCCATCAGCCAAGGCGTGGCCGACTGGGCCCCGCGCATCCGCCAGCTCAGCGCCTGAATCCAATAACTCCCCGCCATGAAATTCACCCCGCTCAAAAGTCCACCCGCCACCCTGCCCCCAGTCGCAGCACAAGCACCAGAAGACGACGACAGCATCAACCTGCTCGACGTGCTCGACGTGGTGATAGAGCAGCGCTGGGCCGTGGGAGCGGTCACGGCGGCCGCGATCGCCATCGGCGGAGTCTATGCCATCACCGCGACCCCGATCTACGAGGCCAACACCCTGATCCAGGTCGAGGACACAAAAGGTAGCGGATTAGGCGGAATGCTCGGCGACGCCGGCAACCTGTTCGACATCAAGTCGCCCGCCACGGCCGAAATAGAAATCCTGCGCTCGCGGCTGGTGCTTGGACAGGTCGCATCCAATCTGCAACTCGATCTCAGCGTGAGCCCCAAGTACCTCCCGGTGCTGGGGCGGTGGCTGGCGCGGCGCGCGACAGAACCGTCCAGCGCGGGCTTCCTGGGTCTGGACGGCTATGTGTGGGGCAACGAATCGCTGCAAGTCGCACGCTTCAGCGTGGCAAAGGCGATGGAAGGTCAGCGCTTCAGCGTCAAGCTCAACAGCCATGGCTATGCTCTGTACAGCGCCGATGGCCAGGCACTGGGCCAGGCGGCGTTTGGTTCACCGCTGGGATTTTCGCTGATGGGCCAGACCGGCGAGTTACTGGTAGCCAGCGCGGTGGGCCAGCCAGGTGCGGAGTTTTACGTCAGCAAGAGCTCGCACCTGGCGGTGACCGAAGGGCTGCAAAAAGACATAAAAATTACCGAACAAGGCAAGCAGTCCGGCGTGCTGCGTAGCAGCCTGGAAGGCGCCGATCCGGAACAGATCAGCCGAATCCTGAGCGAGGTCGGTCAACTGTACGTGCGACAGAACGTCGAGCGCAAGGCAGCCGAGGCAGAAAAGTCGATCGCATTCCTAAATAGCCAGCTGCCAGAACTGCGCAAGCAACTGGAAGTGTCAGAAGGCAAGTTCAACCAGTTCCGCAGCCAGCAAGGCACGTTCGACCTCGACAGCGAGGCCCAGGCCATGCTCAAGCAAGGCGTGGACCTCAAGGTCAAGCTGCTGGAAGCACAGCAAAAACGCAAGGAACTCGAAACCCGCTTCACGACCCAGCACCCGAGCGTACAGGCGCTGGACAACCAGATCCAGGCGCTGCAAAGGGAAATCGGCGGACTGGACGGCAAGGCCAAGTCCTTCCCGGCCACGCAACAGGATCTGCTGCGTCTAACTCGCGACGTCAAGGTCAACAGCGAGCTCTACACCAACCTGCTCAACAGCTTCCAGCAGCTGCGCCTGGTCAAGGAAGGCAAGGTCGGCAATGTGCGCATTGTCGACACCGCCGTGGCACCCGAGCGTCCGGTCAAGCCGCAACGCGGCCTGGTGCTGGCGCTTTCGGGCGTGCTGGGCCTGCTGGCTGGCTTGGGCCTGGCCTTCCTGCGCAACAGCCTGAAGCCCGGTATCAAGAGCCCGGACGAACTCGAACAGGCGCTGGGCCTGCATGTATTCGCCACGATCCCGAAGTCAGCCGTGCAACAGCAGTTGGCGTTCGCGATCGCGGCCAAGAAACCTGGCGTGCACCTCCGGACAGTGGTCAAACCCGACGAGCCAGCCATCGAGAGCCTGCGCAGCCTGCGCACCGCGCTGCAGTTCGCCATGCTGGACGCATGTAACAACATCGTGCTGATCACCGGCCCGACGCCTGGCATCGGCAAGTCCTTTACCAGCGCCAACTTTGCGGCGGTGCTGGCGGCGGCGGGCAAGCGGGTGCTGCTGATCGACGGTGACATGCGCAAGGGCCATATGCACCAGTTCTTCGGGATGGAACGCGGCATGGGCCTGAGCGAGGTGATTGCCGGCAGCCAGACCCTGGCGCAGGTGCTGCATCGGCAACTGCTGCCTGGGCTGGATTTCATTAGCACCGGCAGCACGCCGCCGAACCCGGCCGAACTGCTGATGGCACCCAGCACACAACACATGCTGCAGGGCGCCAGCCAGCAGTACGACATCGTGATCATCGACACGCCACCGGTGCTGGCAGTGGCAGACACCGCGGTGCTGGCGCCGCAGGCCGGCACGGTGTTCCTGGTCGCACGGTCTGAAATCACCGCGCTGGGCGAGGTACAGGAATCGCTCAAGCGCCTGACCCAGGCTGGCGTGGCCGTCAAGGGCGCGATCTTCAACGGGCTCGACCTCAACAAGCGGCGCTATGGCCAGGGCTATGGCTACGGCTACAAGCGCTATGGCTACCGCTACCAGGCCTACCAGTACGGCACGGCAGAAACCAAGTAAGCACACAGGGCAGCCTCATGAACAACGTCGCCCAATCCCTACTGAACCTGCCCAGAACGGGCAAGCGCGTGCTGGTCATGCTGATAGATGTCCTGCTGTGCATTGGCACGGTCTGGCTAGCCATGTCGCTGCAGTTGGAACATTGGGCGACGCTGGACGCACCGCTGATCATGGCGGCCAGCATGGCGGCGGCGCTGGCGCTGCCGCTGTTCGTGGTCACTGGGCTGTACCAGGCCATCTTCCGCTATTCGGACCTGCCGGCCCTGATGGCCGTGATCCGCGACGTAGGCGTATACGCGCTGGCCTACATCACGATGTTTAGGCTGGTCGAGGTGGAAGACGTGCCGCGCTCGGTCGCCTTGCTGCAGCCGCTGTTGCTGCTGATGGCAATCGGCAGCTCGCGCATGCTGGCCTGGATCTGGCTGGGCGGGCATTACCAGCGGCTGATCCAGCGCTGCGACATCCCCCGGGTGCTGTTGTTCGGCGCCGGTTCAGCCGGGCGACAACTGGTGGGAGCGATCCACAACAGCCCCGAAATGGAAGCGGTCGCCTTCCTGGACGACGACGCCAACCTGCATGGCAGCATCCTGAAAGGCCTCAAGATACACGACCCGGCACAGCTGCCAGAACTGGTCAAACGGCTCGACATCGACTTGGTGCTGCTGGCCATGCCGTCGGCCAGCAGGCAAAGGCGCAACGAGTTGCTGGAACTGGCTAGCCAAGCGCAGGTGCAGGTGCGCACCCTACCCGGCATCATGGAACTGGCCAATGGCCAAGTCAGCTTCAGCGACCTGCGCGAGCTCGAGATCGAAGACCTGCTGGGCCGCGACCCGGTGCCACCGCAGCCGCAACTGCTGGACAAGAACCTGCGCGGCAAAGTGGTGCTGGTCACAGGCGCTGGCGGGTCAATCGGCAGCGAGCTGTGCCGGCAAATCATCCAATCGGGTCCGACGCAACTGCTGTTGCTCGAACTCAATGAATATGCGTTGTACAAGGTCAACCAGGACCTGGAAAAACTGCAAGCCGAAAATCTGGCCAACAAGACAGAGCTGATTCCGCTACTGGGATCGGTGCAAAACGTCGAGCAACTGCGCGAGATCATGCTGACTTGGCGGCCGCAGACGGTGTACCACGCGGCCGCATACAAGCATGTGCCGCTGGTGGAACACAACCCGGCCGAAGGGTTGAAGAACAATGTGTTCGGCACACTCCTGACAGCACAGGTGGCAGCAGAACAAGGGGTGGACGACTTCGTGCTGGTCAGCACCGACAAAGCGGTGCGGCCGACCAACATCATGGGCAGCAGCAAGCGGCTGGCCGAAATGGCGCTGCAGGCGCTGGCAGCCGAACCGGCGCAGGCAGGCAACACAAGATTCAGCATGGTGCGTTTCGGCAATGTGCTGGGTTCGTCGGGGTCGGTGGTGCCGCTGTTCCGGCAGCAGATCAAGGACGGCGGCCCGATCACGCTGACGCACGCCGACATCACGCGCTATTTCATGACCATCCCCGAGGCGGCACAGTTGGTGATCCAGGCAGGCGCAATGGCGATAGGTGGCGACGTGTTCGTGCTCGACATGGGCGAGCCAATCAAGATCATCGACCTGGCGCGGCGTATGGTCGAACTGTCGGGCCTGAGCGTGAAAGACGAACAGCATCCAGAAGGTGACATCGAACTGAAAATCACCGGCCTGCGTCCGGGCGAAAAGCTGTACGAGGAATTGCTGATTGGCGACAACCCACTGCCGACGCAGCACCCACGCATCATGAAGGCGCACGAGGACTTCCTGCCCTGGTCACAACTGACATTCAAACTGACCCAACTACAACAGGCCCTGGCAACCAATGACGTACCACTGATCCGAAACCTGCTGAAAGAACTGGTGCCTGGCTACCAACCCGAGGGTGAGGTGGTGGACTGGGTGCATTTGAAACAACACTCCTAACCTGTCACACATCAAAATGAATCTGTCACAAGCCACGGTTGCCGTCATCGGTCTTGGGTATGTCGGTTTGCCCCTAGCGGTCGAGTTCGGTAAAAAGCGGTCGGTCATCGGCTTCGACATCAACCCAAGCCGCATTGCAGAACTACAGGCTGGGCAAGACCATACCTTGGAATGCAGTCCCGAAGAACTCGCCGAAGCCAGCCATCTGCAGTACAGCAACAACGCCAGCGACTTGAAGAACTGCCAAGTGTTCATCATCACCGTGCCAACGCCGGTAGACCAGGCCAACCGGCCTGACATGACACCACTGGTCAAGGCCAGTCAAACGGTAGGTAAAGCTCTCAAAACCGGCGATGTCGTGATCTACGAATCCACCGTCTATCCGGGTGCCACCGAAGAGGTCTGCGTAACGGTGCTGGAAAATTTCAGCGGCCTGAAGTTCAACCAGGACTTCTTCTGCGGCTACAGCCCCGAACGCATCAACCCCGGCGACAAGATCAATACGCTAACGACAATCAAAAAAATCACCAGCGGCAGTACAGCCGAGGTGGCCAACGCGGTAGATACCTTGTACAACAGCATCATCACCGCTGGTACCCACAAGGCCAGCAGCCTCAAGGTGGCCGAGGCAGCCAAGGTGATCGAGAACACGCAACGCGACTTGAACATCGCATTAGTCAACGAACTGTCCGTCATCTTCGATCGCTTGGGCATCGACACGCTGGACGTGCTGGAAGCTGCTGGCAGTAAATGGAACTTCCTGCCCTTCCGGCCCGGCATGGTCGGCGGTCATTGCATTGGCGTCGACCCTTACTACCTGACACACAAGGCCGAAGAGGTCGGCTACCACCCGCAGGTGATCCTGGCGGGCCGGCGCATCAACGACAACATGGCACGTTATGTGGCACGCAACACGATCAAGAAGATGCTCAAGAACGGCATGGATGTGCCGCGCTGCCGCATCGGCGTGCTAGGCATCACATTCAAGGAAAACTGCCCAGACATCCGCAACAGCAAGGTCGTGGACATGGTGCGCGAATTCGAGTCCTGGGGCGCCCAGGTCGTGCTGGCGGACCCCTGGGCAAACGCTGCAGAAGTGGCGCACGAATATGGTCTGCAACTGGGCCAGGTCAACAAGGACCATCCCGTCGATGCGCTGGTGGTCGCGGTAGGTCACAACGAATACCGACGAGCCAGCACAGATGAACTGCGTAAGCTCTGTCGCAGTGAGAAACCCGTACTAGCCGATGTCAAGAGCCTGTACAACCGCCACGAAGCAGCCGCTGCGGGTTTTACCGTCTTTCGCCTGTAATCGCTGTCCCGAACATCCATACAAACATGAAAAACTTTGCCCTCATCGGCGCAGCTGGCTACATTGCGCCACGTCACATGCACGCCATCAAGGACACCGGCAACCATCTGGCCGTGGCCTATGACATCAACGACTCGGTCGGCATCATCGACAGCATCTCGCCACAGAGCGAATTCTTCACCGAATTCGAGCGCTTCCAGGAATACGCCCACCAGCTCAAGCGCAACCCGGCCACGGCGCTGGACTACGTGGCCATCTGCACGCCCAACTACCTGCACCACCCGCACATCGCGGCCGGCCTGCGCCTAGGCTGCGACGTGATCTGCGAAAAACCCTTGGTGCCCACGCCGGAACTGATGGACGAGCTGGCCCTGGTCGAGCAGGAAACCGGCAAGCGGGTCTACAACATACTGCAACTGCGTCACCATGACGCCATCCTAAAGCTGCGCGAGAAAGTGGCCGCTGCGCCCGCTGACACCAAGTTCGATGTGGAACTGACCTATATCACCAGCCGTGGCAAGTGGTACATGGAAAGCTGGAAGGGCAACAACCGGAAGTCGTTTGGCGTCGCCACCAACATCGGCGTGCATTTCTACGACATGCTGCACTTCATCTTCGGCAAGCTGCAGCGCAACGTGGTGCATTACAGCGGAGTCGCGAAGGCTGCGGGTTATCTGGAATACGAACGCGCCCGGGTGCGCTGGTTCCTGTCGATCGACGCCAACGACCTGCCCGACGAGGTCAAGGGCAAGAAGCCGACCTACCGCAACATCGATATCAGCGGTGAGCAGCTCGAATTCTCGGAAGGATTCACCGACCTGCATACCACCAGCTACCAGGAAATCCTGGCTGGCCGTGGCTATGGCCTGGCCGACGCACGCCATTGCATCGAGACCGTCAATGTCATCCGCACCGCCGCCCCGGTGCGCGGCGAAGCCGGTGAAGTCCATCCCTACCTGGCACGCTTGCTTAAGTGATGGACTACACCGTACACCCCTCGGCAATAGTCGATGAAGGTGCCCAGATCGGCGCAGGATCGCGCGTGTGGCACTTCGTGCATGTGTGCGGCGGCGCCTGCATCGGCAAGGGTGTCTCGCTAGGCCAAAACGTTTTCGTCGGTAACAAGGTCGTCATTGGTGACTCCTGCAAAATACAGAACAACGTCAGCGTCTACGACAACGTCATGCTGGAAGAAGGTGTGTTCTGCGGCCCCAGCATGGTGTTCACCAATGTGTACAACCCGCGCTCGCTGATCGAGCGTAAGAGCGAGTACCGCAACACACTGGTCAAGAAAGGTGCAACCCTGGGCGCCAACTCCACCATCGTCTGCGGCACCACCATCGGCGAATACGCCTTTATCGGTGCGGGTGCCGTGATCAACAAGGACGTACCTGCCTACGCCCTGATGGTCGGTGTACCGGCCCGCCAGATCGGATGGATGAGCGAACACGGCGAACAACTTGACCTGCCCCTGCAAGGCCAGGCCGAGGCTATCTGCCAGCACACCGGTGAGCGCTATGTGCTCAATGGCAGCCTTGTCACCAAGCAGCCCGCTTTAGAAGAATCCAGAGAGAGACCATGGAATTCATCGACCTTAAGTCCCAATACCAACGCCTGAAAGCCGAGATCGACGTCGGCATCCAGCGCGTGCTGGATCACGGCCAGTACATCCTGGGCCCTGAAGTAGCCGAGTTGGAAGACAAACTTTGCAACTACACTGGCGCCCAGTACTGCATCACCGTGGCAAATGGCACCGACGCTCTACAAATCGCTCAAATGGCGCTGGGTATCGGACCAGGCGATGAAGTGATTACTCCTGGCTTCACCTACATCGCCACAGCCGAAACCGTGGCGCTGCTAGGTGCCAAGCCGGTGTACGTGGATATCGACCCGCGCACCTACAACCTGGACCCTGCCCTGCTGGAAGCCGCCATCACCCCCCGCACCAAGGCCATTATTCCGGTCAGCCTATACGGTCAGTGCGCCGATTTTGACGCCATCAACGCGATAGCGGAAAAGCATAAACTTCCAGTGATCGAAGACGGAGCACAAAGCTTTGGAGCCACCTATAAAGGACGAAAAAGCTGCAACCTGTCGACAATAGGATGTACCAGCTTTTTCCCCAGCAAGCCACTGGGTTGCTATGGAGACGGCGGCGCTATCTTCACTAACGACGCCGAGTTGGCCAAGATCATACTTCAAATTGCGCGTCACGGGCAAGACAGGCGCTACCACCATGTTCGAGTGGGTGTGAATAGCCGACTTGATACCATGCAAGCAGCCATATTGTTGCCTAAATTGTCCATCCTGGACGAAGAAATAGCCGAACGTCAACGAGTGGCTGCTCGCTACACCCAGTTGCTGAACCTGGAAGGCATCAGTACAACCCCTCAGATAGAGGCACACAACACTAGTGCATGGGCACAATACACTGTACAAGTTCCCAAGCGAGAACAGGTGCAAGAGTGGCTTAAGCAAGCTGGCATTCCAACAGCCGTGCACTATCCGATTCCGCTAAACAAGCAGCCAGCCGTAGCCGATGCTAAGGTAAAACTGCCCATAGGAGATTCCGTTGCGCAGCGTGTGGTGAGCCTTCCTATGCATACAGGGCTAAATTTGCTTCACCAGCAAAAAATTGTTGATTCGTTGGTGACAGCGTGCGATTAAAAGGACTTCTTCAGCGATACCTACCGCACAGTTCATTTGTGCGCAGTGTGAGCGTTTTAGCGGGGGGGACAGCGCTGGCGCAAGGAATTGGCGTACTGGCCCTCCCATTAATAACTAGAATTTATACACCTGAAGATTTTAGTATTCTAGCCATCTTTACATCAATCGCAGCAATAGCATCAGCAGCTATATGCCTAAGGCTTGAAATTGCAATCCCAATACCCGAACACGACGAAGATGCCGTCAATCTTTTGATCTTGGCCCTTGGGTTCTGCACCTTACTAAGTGCTCTACTCGGCATAGTTTTATGGGTCTTCCAAGATGAGGCAATCAACACACTAAAGCAGCCAAATTTAAAACCTTTTATTTGGATGCTACCCTTAAGCATTTGGCTGTCAGGCATATACTCAGCAATTCAATTTTGGTCAACGCGGAAAAAACGTTTTACTGAAATAGCAAAGACTAAAATTTCACAAATCCTTAGTAGCACAGTAACACAAATAATTTTTGGTATTTCAAGCGCACTAGGAGCCACTGGCTTACTAATAGGACAGATAGCTAGCTCCGGAACAGGACTGACAAAATTATTTTTCTCAGCCTGGAAAAAAGATAAAAATTTCTTACCACTAATAAATCAGGAAAAAATTAAAAATACCTTAACAACATACAGTCGTTATCCAAAATACTCATCCCTAGAAGCAATTGCAAACATTGCCGCAATCCAACTTCCGATAGTAATTATCGGAGCAACCTCAACAGGGCCTGACGCAGGTTATTTATTATTGGCAATGAAAGCCGCCGCCACCCCAATGGGATTAATTGGAAACTCCATATCCCAAGTCTATCTCTCACATGCTTCATTAGAATATCGCAAAGGACAGCTGAAAGAATTTACGCTCAGCATAATTGATAAACTTATCAAGGTCGGAATAGGACCAATAATATTTATAGGAATTACATCCCCCACATTAGTACCCCTCATTTTTGGCGAAGATTGGAAAAAATCCGGAATCATGATCGCATGGATGGCGCCATGGTTTGCAATACAATTCATCACCTCCCCCATCTCGATGGCTTTGCATGTCACAGGCCAACAAGGAATCTCATTATTAAACCAATTTATTGGATTTTTGCTTAGAGTAGGCCTCACTTTTCTGGCATCAATATTTGCAAAAAATACTATTTTTGAATGGTATGCAATTTCCGGATTCATAGCCTATTCAATTTATTTTTTAGCTATTGCATACAGCACAAAAATTAAATTTCAAGATTTAAAAGTAAAATTTATAAATCAAATATTATATTGCTCACCTTGGGTACTATTTGCTCTTCTGCTGCTTTCGATATAGTCTCTCTCAATAAATGCAACGTCCACTCAATCCGAATAAAAATGCACGGTACTCTATACAGAATAGCATTCTTATTTGCAATACCTTTGAAATTACTTGCAGATATTTACTCATATCTATACAACGCAAACATTCCATCAGCAATAACTATTGCTCTACCCATATCATTGATGGCAGCAATTTTTTACCCCCCACAAATTTACAAAAAATCCAGGTCACTAATAAAAATTACTTGCTTATTTTTACTACTATTAATTGTGAGCATAATAACACAGATAATATTCACGAAAAAATCAATGGGAATAAACAGCACAACAATAAACTCAATCAATACATCTTTATTCTTGTACATTGTCTATCTGGTCGCAGGTTATGGATACGCATGCAACGAAAATTTATCACTAGCGATATTAAAATTCTCCTGCCTAATTGGGTACACAATTATTATATTAACTCAAATATACATAAAAGATGTTTGGCTTACATTAAATGAATACGGAGCGTATTTACGTATTGCTGACTTGATGTGCATAATAAGCCTGATATGCATAAGCAAAACAAAGTCCGTATACATAAAAATAACTTTCTCAATTTTATCCGCTATATCGCTATTATATATAGGATCCAGATCCTCATTGCTTTTCTTTTTATTTTCATTAGGCATAGGTTTTATATTAAGCATTCAAAGAACTAATGCGATGTATATTATTTTCAGCATTATTGGCTTAATATTTATTATTTTTGTTTCAAAAAATTTCTTGGGTAATATCGAAAATTTGTTTTACGAAACAAGAATTGGGCAGACCATGCTAACCGAAGGTGGGGGTGGAGTTGATGAGAGGCAAAGATTACTAGAATTAGGCCTAGAAAGAATAGAAAATAATCCCCTACTAGGAAACTGGCAGAATCGGCTCTTCAACTCTAATGATGGCGGAGATTATATACATAATATATTGTTTTTATGGGATGACTTTGGTTTAACTGTATTTTCATTAATGGCGATTATTATTACTCTGATTTACATTCACGTAAAAGATAATAAAAACATATTTATATCAACGTATCTATTTATTACACTCTCAATGCTATTTGCTCGCGCGTATACATTTCCATATATATTCTTTGTCGCTGGAATTTTATCGAACAAAAATACATTTATCGAAAAATATCAAAAATGAAAATTGGTATCGTCACATCCATGTCGGGTATTGGTGGAACTGAAAATGTTTCAAAACGACTTTCCGATCTTTTTTCCTCAAGAGGAAACAAAGTATTTCTCATATCAGGTTACGGACCACTGATTTCAGGCAAAAAAGATAATAAATCTCAATGGATTAATATAAGCTTTTATGAAAAAGGTTTATTTGGGCTATTAATGGCAACAGCAAAATTATCATTATTTTTACGGAAAAATAACCTAGATATACTGCATTGCCAAATGGCACGCCCAGTAATTTCATGCTGGCTTGCAAAAATAATTTCATTCAGTAAAGTTAAAATTATTTGGCACTCTCGCGGATTAAAAGCCAACACATATAGATATGTATGCCCACTATTTTCAGCACTCCGCATTAGGGCAATAGGAAATTGTCTACATGAAAAAGATAAACTAATAAGATATGGATACAATAAAAACCTCGTAGACTACGCCTACAACCCATTACCAAAAACAAGAGAAATCGCTAGCAAAAACAACAACTCAACAACATTCACTATCGGATCTCTTTCCAGACTAAGCAAAGACAGGAATGTCGAAGAATCAATTTTGATTCTATCCGAATTAGTAAAAAACAACATAGATACCAAACTAATAATAGGTGGCAATGGTGACGAGATGCAGAATTTAATTAACTTATGCCGCCGATTAAATATCGAAAATAGAGTTATTTTTATGGGGAAAATAACTAAGTTGGAAGATTTTTTCAAGGAAATTGATGTACTAGTTAATACAATTATTCTTCACGGCGATAATGGAGCTGGTATTGGAAACAACATTATCGAAGCTGGTACATTCCGAATCCCTGTAATCTCTTATAACAGCTGCGGGATACCGGAAGTGATACTAGACAACCACACTGGCTTCTGCATAGAGAATTACAAAAGAGATTTATTTATCAAAAGGCTAATTATACTTAAAGAAAATATAAAATTGAGAAAAGAAATTGGATTAAATCTCAATAACCACATAAACCAATTATGCTCACCCTCAAAAGTTTACTCCGATCTCATCAATATTTTCAAGAAATAAATAATGCATATACTTATATTGGCACCTTTCTGCACACTCCCAGGTGAACCTGGATTCAATAGATTCCTTTATTTTGCAATTCAGCTATCAGCAAATCACAAGGTGATGCTTTTAACAAGCAGTTTCCAGCATGCAAAAAAACAACAAAGAGAAAAATATATTAGCAGCAATATACCAGAAAATTTAACAGTAAAATTAATAAATGAACCGGGATACAAAAAAAATGCATCTATCGCAAGAGCGTGGAGTCACCATGTGTTTCTTAATAACTTTAAAAAATGGTTTTTAGATAATGCCGAAGTTAAAAAATTTGATCTAATTTATTCAGCCTACCCTTTAATATCAACCAACATTTTTCTCGGTGAAAATAAAAATAAATTCAACTACAAACTAGCCATTGATATTCAAGATATATGGCCTGAATCATTTTCATCTGTCCTCTCTTTTTTGAAATCAATACCCGAACAAATAATACCATTCTCAAGAAAGGCAAATAAGGCATACAATTACGCAGATAAAATCGTTGCCGTATCTAAAACATACCTCAATAGAGCAAAAAAAATAAATAAACGAGCGGAAGGGATGGTTGTATATATTGGCTCTGATTTTGAACTGATAAAGAAAGAGCAAGCAAAATTACTTAATAGTAATAAAATTCATTATTTATACATGGGGACTCTAAGTCATAGTTATGACATAAAAACTATGATAGATGCGTTCAATGAAGTTGGGAAAAACAGCGACACTTATCATCTCCATATTGCAGGCGGCGGACCAAATGAGGGGAAATTGCAGCAGAATATTGGTAGCAATATTACGTTTCACGGATTTCTTGAATATCAGGAACTGATTTCACTTGCAAAAGGAGTCGATTTCTTTATCAACCCTATAAAAAAATACGCATCCCAATCGGTTACAAATAAAATTTCTGATTACATCTCACTGAACAAGCCTATTATCAGCTCACAAGAATGCATCGAAGTTAAGGAATTAATTAATTCACTAGGTGGCCATCATTATATCGCTGGCAACAAAAATTCATTAATCAACGCAATAAAAATTGCAGCACAATCCACGAAAAAAAATACTTTGTCGTTAGACGGTTTGGATAAAATGGAGATGTTTAATAGAAAAAATACCTATTTGAAATTAGAAGATTTCATTACAGAAAAACAATGAAACGCTTACTTGATATAACAGCCTCCGGCCTCGGTTTGATTTTTTTATCAATACCACTTTTATTTCTGTTTTATAAAATTCGTCGGAAAATTGGATCTCCTGTTTTTTTCAGGCAAGTCCGTTCTGGTCTGCATGGAATTCCCTTCGAATTGATCAAGTTCCGCACCATGACCAACAAGCGCGGCCCCGATGGCCAATTGCTGCCCGACTCAGTGCGACTAACGCCCTTCGGTCGCTTCCTGCGCTCCACTAGCCTGGACGAGTTGCCTGAACTGTGGAACGTGCTCAAGGGTGACATGAGCCTGGTCGGGCCGCGTCCGCTGTTGGTGGAATACCTGCCGCTATACAGTCCCGAGCAGGCGAGTCGCCATGAGGTACGCCCGGGGATCACTGGCTGGGCCCAGATCAATGGCCGCAACGCCATCAGTTGGGATGACAAGTTCAAGCTCGACACCTGGTATGTGGACAACCGAAGCCTCTGGCTCGACATCAGGATTCTGTGGCTGACGATCAAGAAAGTGCTTGTACGTGACGGCATCAGTGCTGCTGGCGAGGCGACCATGAGCAAGTTCACGGGCGGCAAGGGATAGGCAGTCGGTAAATTGAACAAGAAAAGTTTTTCATGCTACCTGCTAGGGACTGTTACTAATGAAAAGATTTTCCATCTTCGGTGCAAGTGGTTTTGGTCGAGAGGTACTGCCTCTGGTCCATCGGCAACTAGAAACTGAAAAGAGTCCATGGGACCTTGTTCTCGTGGATGACAACCCGCCCGCTGCCGAACAGAACGGACACCGAGTCTTGACCTATAAAGACTGGCTTGCTGAGCCGGCCACATCACGCCACATCACGCTCGCGATTGCCAACAGCGTAGTGCGAGAAAAGTTGGTCCAGCGTTGCGAAGCAGATGGTGTTGAATTCATGGACGTGAAGGCTAGCAATGTCATGGTCCTAGATGAAGTACAGATCGGGGCCGGCGCCATCCTGAACCCCTTTGTTTGCCTGACCAGCAACATCAAAATCGGTAAGCAATTTCATGCCAATATCTATAGCTATGTGGCACATGACTGCGTGATTGGTGACTATGTCACTTTCGCGCCAGGCGTGAAGTGCAATGGCAATGTACTGATTGAAGACCACGTATACATTGGCACTGGAGCCATATTGAAGCAGGGTAAGCCAGGAGCGCCGCTTGTGATCGGTCGTGGCGCCGTGATTGGCATGGGTGCTGTAGTCACCAAAAGTGTGCCGGCGGGTGTGACTGTCGTAGGCAACCCGGCCAGGCCAATGGAGCCGCGCTCGAAATAAGTGAGGTTACAGAAATTCACCGAATCAAAAATATATCTTGAACTGATTGCCAAAGTGCCCGTAGGGACTTCCCACGTAGTCAAGTTCGGTAGGCGTATTTTCCTTGAAGACGGTTTCTTGAGGACTGACGTGGAAAGAGCTGCTTGAAACGAGGAACAGACTGTATGGCTTGCCTGATTGATGACACGCCCTAGAGTCCATGCAGCCCCCAAACAGGTCCATGGCTCGAAAAATTTCTCTCGGTCAACTTACTAAGATTTCCGGAAGTAAAGCCACTTTCGTAGAATCGAGGCATGACCACCGATAAGAAGACTGATGCCCGCAAGCTTGACCATGCGACCCTCGAAGTCATGCGCCTGCGTGCCATCGAGGC
>JACCDQ010343793.1_pt1 | contig 22923 bp, 18 predicted proteins | sample 7446031 | NCBI WGS metagenome assembly JACCDQ01 (sample SAMN15323442, study PRJNA562643) | freshwater metagenome | isolation source: river surface water | place: USA:Blue River Watershed | collected 2017-08-17 | reverse complement strand
GCGGTGGCCATGGCTGATTTCGTGGTGGCGCTCTACAACCCCAAGAGCGGGCGCCGCACGCGGCAGATCGTGGAGGCGCAGCGGCTCTTCCTGCGCCATCGCCGCGCCGACACGCCGGTGGCCATCGTCAAGAGCGGCTATCGCCGCCGCCAGAACATCGTGTTCACCACGCTGGACCAGATGGCCGAAGCCGACATCGGCATGCTCAGCACCGTGCTGATCGGCAACAGCAACACCTTCATTCGCCACGGCCTGATGGTGACGCCGCGTGGCTACGCCAACAAATACGACATGGCCGACGGTGGCAGCACCCGCGACGGCGAGAAGGCCGGCCGGTCGCTGTCCACCGGCCTGACGGGCTGGTTGCAGCAGCTGAAGCTGGAGCATTCGCAAGGGGCCGACGTGGCCACGCTGGCGCAGCGCCACCGCCTGCCGCCCGACTACATCCAGGCCGTGCTGGCCGAGCCTGACGAACTGCCGCAAGAGGCCGTGGCGGCCGAGGAGGACGCGGCATGACCGAGGCCATCGTCACCAAGCCCAAGATCGGGGAATACCGCCGCCACATCCTCGTGTGCACCGGCGAGCGCTGCACCAGCGACGGCAGCTCGCAGGCGCTGTTCGACAGCCTGGGCGACAAGTTCAAGGCGGCCGGCCTGACGTCGGGCCCCTTGCGCGTCAAGCGCACGCGGGCGAGCTGCTTCGCGGCCTGCAAGGGCGGGCCCATCGTGTGCGTGCAGCCGGACGGCACCTGGTACTACAACGTCACGCCCGACAACATGGACCGCATCATCGAGCAGCACCTGTGCGGCGGCCGGCCGGTGGACGAGCTGGTGTTCCATCAGGCGCAGGCGCCAGACGCTTCCGGGCCCGAGGGCGGCGCCTGACATGCGGCAGGCCTGCCGGCGGCGTGCGTTGATGACCTGTCGTCGCCCGCCGCCTCTGGCACAGATCACGCACTGCGGCGGATGTTTCCCTGTGGGCGGTGGTCCCTCCGACAGGAATCGAACCTGTATTTGCCGCTTAGGAGGCGGCCGTTCTATCCATTGAACTACGGAGAGTACCGATCGCGCGCCAAGAGGCGGGCGAGGGCGCGCATTCTCGCATGGCTGCCGCGGGCCGCGCGGGCAGCTCAGGCGATGTTCAGCGACCGTGCGCTCAGCCGTTGCAGCGTCAGGTCGCAGTGCTCGAGCGTCGAGATGCATTCGATGCCGGAACTCTCCACTTCGCCCATCACGTCGAGCCAGGCGCCCAGCGCTTCGAGCGTGACCTTGGCCCGGGACGTCGTCACCCAGCCGCGGCCGCTCAGCTGGCCGAGGTAGATCCACGTCTGGCGGCGTGACAGCCCTGAGAGCTGCCCGATGCTGGCCTGCGAGATGGGCAGCGACAGCCGGTTGGCCTGCCAGCCGGCGTTGAGCCTGGCCTCGGGCGCCAGCGCGGTTGCGAGCGTCGCCATGACGCTGACCAGCCGCTGCAGCCCGTTGCCGGCCAGCCGCATGGAGATCTGGCCCTGCAGGCGCCGCGCGGTGGCGGTGTAGAGCTCGTCATGGGTGCCGGGCGGCAGTGGCGGTGCGGCGTCGGCCTGGGTCTGCGCGAGCGGGATGTTGATGGTGGTCACGTCCACGAGCGCCGTCACGTCGTAGCGCGCAGCCAGCTTGCCCAGCGGCGATTCCCCGCCGATCACGTCGCCCAGCCACAGCGCCGCCACCGCCACCTGGGTGCCGGGGGCGACCTGCGACACCAGGCAGGCCGCGCCGCGGCTGATGGCGACCCATTCGTTCTGCGATGTACCGGCCTCGATGATGCGCTGACCGCGCCGGTAGGTCTTGAGCTTGCCTTTGGCCAGCCAGGGGTCCGTGGCGGCTTTCGAGCCTGGAATGCGTCGGTTCTTCATCGGTACTGCTGTTGTTCTTGTTCGCGCGCGGTGGTGGAGGGCGCGGCCTGCTTTGTAGGCGCCACAGCCGGCTCGCGATCGGTGGAATAGAGGCTAGGGGCCGCGTGTAAAGGGCTTGAATGCATGCTGTTAAGCCCTGACACCTGGCGCTTACCAAATAGACAAGGTCCGGGCCAGCACCCGCTGCAGCCAGCTGCGCGAGCTCGCGTCGGACACGTCGCCGCGGGCCACGTTCTCCAGGTTGGCGTTCACCACGTCGCGCGAGGCGACCACGTTGCCGGCGCCGATGTCGCGCGGGTTGACGATGCCGGAGAAGCGCAGCGTCGTCACGCCACCGGCCAGGCCCATGCTGCGCTCGCCGGCCACCAGCAGATGGCCGTTGGGCAGCACGTTGATGACCGTGACGGCCAGCTGGGCGTTGAAGGTGTTGGCTGTTTCGGTGACGCCCGAGCCCTTGAAGGAGTCGCTGCCCGACGCCGTGGCGTCGACATTGATCAGGGATGCGAGGGCGGTGCCGGCCTTGGCGCCGCCGGGCCCCTTGCTGGCGAGCTTGCTCTCGCGGCTGGTCTCGCCGGTCTGCTTCTGCGTGGCGCGGATGTTCTCGGCGATGTCGACCTTCAAGGTGTCGCCGATGGCGCGCGGCCGTCGCTCGCCCGAGAACAGCGTGGAGTTGGCCATGTGGGCCTGGAAGATGGCGCCGTTGGCGGGTTGCTCCAGGAACATCGGCGTGGGCGCCGGGGCCGCCATCACCGGCACGTTGACGAGGCTGGGCGGCGTGGAGGCGCAGGCGGCCAGCATGACGCACGCGGCGGCACAGGAGGCGAGGGCGCTGAGGTGGCGGAAGCGGTCGGCTGGCATGGCGGGTGCGATGGCGTGAAGGGGTCAGGTCTCGAAGCCGGTGATCAGCGCCTTGACGACGGGCGCGATCTTTTTGCGGGTGCTGGCCCAGCGGGCGCCGCTGGTTTCGCTGACATAGGCGCTGCTGGACAGCAGCCGGCCGTCGGCGTTGTGCAGGCTCAGCGCGGCGGCACTGAGGTAGGGGCGCGGCGCCTCGCTCAACGGTGGGCTGCCCCACTCGACGCTGCCGACATAGCGCAGCCAATAGGTGCAGGCGCGCGGGCCGGTGCCGGCGTCGTAGACGCGGCTCTCCACGCCCTGGCTCTTGAGCTCGGCCTGCAGCGCCGGCACCAGCTCGTCCAGCGGCATCTCGCGGTTGTATTCGACGCAGACGTCCTTGATGGGCGCGTCGCCGTGGTGCACGGTGTTGACCGGTTTGGCGCCCTGATGCGCCAGCGCCGTGGAGCCGCTCCATTTGAGGACTTCCCAGGTGGCCATGGGGCCCAGTGCGGTGCAACCGGACAGCCCGCATGCGACGGACAGGGCGGCGAGCAGGGCGGGGCGGAAATGTGTCGTCATCGCGTGGGCCCTCAAACCAGCGCGCCAACCAGCGCCGCACCGACCACGCCGGCGATGACGCCGTGGTCCAGCACCTCGCCGACGGTCTCGGCCGTCGCCTTGGCGGCGTCCTCGACCATTTGTACGCCTTCGCTGCCGAGCTTGGCGGCCGAGTGGGCGAGGCCCGTCACGGCGGCGAGGGACTTGGCGCTCAGGCTGACGGTCACGCCGACGCTGTTGCCTTTGCCGCCCAGCGTCGCGTGCGCCGTGCACTGGCCGTTGCGGCGGTGGGCCAGGGCGGCCTGGCTCGTGCCGGTGGCGCGGCTGCGCGCATCGTCGGCCTGGCTGCTGCAGCGCATGCCCACGGAGCTCATGGCCTCAGCCCTTCGCGGGCGCGGTGCCGTTGCCGGCGGGGGTGTCGGCCTGGGCGGCTTTCAGCATCTGGGCGAAGTCACCGCCCTTGTTGGCGGCGGCTGTGGCCGGCTTGGCGGCCTGGGGCGCCGTGGCGGCAAGGGAGGCGGAAGGAGGCTTGATCTGCATGGCTGAATCTCCTGAAGAAGTGGGGAAATTCTTGGCCTGGGGCCTCGCCTGCGTTCGCGCGATGACGGCGCCGAACGCCGCATTGACGGGCTGCTGGGTGAACTGCATCACCCGGCGCGCATTTGTCGCTATCACCGTGATTGGCAGGATTGCTTTGCCGCGCTGAGACCCGACTCCTAGACTGCCCTGGCACCCCGGACAACCCATGGAGACCGCGATGTCCACCGAACCCAAGTGCCCTTTCTCGGGCCACGCCCCAGCCGCCAACCCGCCCGCGCCGCGTGCGCGTGGCAACCGCGACTGGTGGCCGAATCAGCTCGATCTGAGCGTCCTGCACCAGCAACCGGCGAGCGCCAACCCGATGGGCGCGGACTTCGATTACGCGCGTGCCTTCCAGCAGCTCGACCTGGATGCCGTCGTTCATGACCTGCAGGCGCTGATGACCGACTCGCAGCCCTGGTGGCCGGCCGACTATGGCCACTACGGCCCGTTCTTCATCCGCATGGCCTGGCACGCGGCCGGCACCTACCGTGTGTTCGACGGCCGCGGCGGTGGCGGCACAGGCAACCAGCGCTTCGCGCCACTGAACAGCTGGCCCGACAACGGCAACCTCGACAAGGCCCGCCGCCTGCTGTGGCCCATCAAGCAGAAGTACGGCGAGAAGCTGTCCTGGGCCGATCTCTTCATCCTGACCGGCAACGTCGCGCTGGAGTCCATGGGCTTCAAGACCTTCGGCTTCGGTGGCGGCCGGGCCGACATCTACGAGCCCGAGGCCGACATCGACTGGGGCGCCGAGACCGAATGGCTGGCCCCCAGCACCGCAGCGCACAGCCGCTACAGCGGCGAGCGCGACCTCGCGAACCCGCTGGCCGCCGTGCAGATGGGCCTGATCTACGTGAACCCGGAAGGGCCGGACGGCAACCCCGACCCGCTGCTGTCGGCGCGTGACATCCGCGAGACCTTCGCCCGCATGGCCATGGACGACGAGGAGACCGTGGCCCTCGTCGCCGGTGGCCACACCTTCGGCAAGGCGCATGGCGCCGGCCCGGCCAGCCACGTCGGCAAGGAGCCGGAAGGCGCCGATCTCCTCGACCAGGGCCTGGGCTGGAAGAGCAGCTACGCCAGCGGCATGGCGGGCCACACCATCACCAGCGGCATCGAGGGCGCCTGGAAACCCAACCCGACGACGTGGGACATGGGCTACTTCGACACGCTGTTCAAGTACGACTGGGAGCTCACGCGCAGCCCGGCGGGCGCGCACCAGTGGCGCCCCAAGGGCGGCGCCGGCGCCGGCACCGTCGTCGATGCGCACGACCCGGGCAAGTTCCATGCGCCCATGATGACCACGGCCGACCTGGCACTGCGCATGGACCCGGCCTACGAGAAGATCTCGCGCCGCTTCCATGCCGACCCGGCGGCGTTCGCCGATGCCTTTGCCCGCGCCTGGTTCAAGCTGACCCACCGCGACATGGGCCCGGTGTCGCGCTACCTCGGCAAGCTGGTGCCGAAGCAAGAGCTGATCTGGCAAGACCCGGTGCCCGCCGTGGCGCACCCGCTCATCGACGACGCCGGTGTGGCGGCGCTCAAGGCGCAGGTGCTGGCGTCGGGCCTGACCACGGCGCAACTCGTGGCCACGGCCTGGGCCTCGGCCAGCAGCTTCCGCAGCAGCGACAAGCGCGGCGGCGCCAACGGCGCGCGCATCCGCCTCGCGCCGCAGAAGGACTGGGCCGTCAACCAGCCGGCCGAACTGGCGCAGGTGCTGGCGCGGCTGGAGGAGATCCGGCAGGCCAGCGCCCAGCGGATCTCGCTGGCCGACCTCATCGTGCTGGCCGGTGGCGCCGCGATCGAGGCGGCAGCCCGGCAGGCCGGGGTGGTCATCACGGTGCCCTTCAGTGCCGGCCGCACGGATGCCACGCAGGCGCAGACGGACGTGGCGTCGTTCGCGGTGCTGGAGCCCCGGGCCGACGGCTTTCGCAACTACCTCGCGCCGGGGCTGCCCGAGGCGTCGGCCGCCGAGCGGCTGGTGGACAAGGCCCGGCAGCTGGGCCTGTCGGCCCCGCAGATGGCGGTGCTGGTGGGCGGCCTGCGCGTGCTGGGCGCCAATGCCGGCGGCAGCCAGCACGGCGTGTTCACCACGCGGCCGGGCACCTTGTCCAACGACTTCTTCGTGAACCTGCTGGACATGGGCACGAAGTGGCAGCAGGGTGCCAACGGCGTGCTGGAAGGCGTGGACCGACAGACCGGCCAGCGCAAGTGGACGGCCACCGTCGCCGACCTGGTCTTCGGCTCCAACGCGCAGTTGCGTGCACTGGCCGAGGTCTACGGGGGCGCCGACGCCGGCCAGAAGTTCGTGCAGGACTTCGTCGCTGCGTGGGTCAAGGTGATGGAGGCCGACCGCTTCGACCTGCGCGCCTGAGCGTGGTCGTGACGGGCGATCTCCGGCGCACGGGGATGCCCGTCACTTGCCATCTCCGCGCGGCGTCGCCGCGGCATCGAGGGCTTGGTGTTGGTCGCGGACCGGCGCCGGGCCGTCCCATGCAACCGCCGCAGGCCGGCTGCTCCTCCAGCGGCCGCCGTGGAACCGGCTTGGCCGGGCCACTGGCGGCGCTCCCTTGAGGGGGAGCGCGCCAGCGCTTCGGGGGTGGGCCATCAATTCCATTTCCATTGCCAGATCACATCCAGCGCGTTGTCTTCGCCGCTCTGTGCGCGCAGCGTGAAGCGCTGGGCGATGCGGTAGATCAGCTGCCAGCTGCCGGTCGTCGCGTTCAGGCTGCGCTCGTAGCCCACATACCAGCGCCGCGAGATCTGCTTGCCCAGGCGCACGATGGTGGCCTTGGTGTCGTCGTCGCTCTGTGACAGCGACAGTTCGTCCAGCCCCAGTTGGCGCAGCGCCTTGCCGGTGGCGCCTTCACCCTCGCCGCTGAGCAGGGCCACGGCGGCGCGCTGCAGCAGCGCGGTGTCGGTGCGGCCCAGCGTGTCGGGCGCGCGGCCCAGCAGCAGCCAGGACAGCTTGTCGGTGTCGCTCATGTCGGGCTCGGAATAGAGGCTCACGCGCGGCGACTGCGCCGTGCCGGTGACGCGCACGCCCACCCGCACGTCGAGGTTGGGCCGCACGGCCAGCAGGTCCAGCGAGGGGTTGTCCAGCGTGCCGGTGAAGTTGATGTCGCCGCGCTCGATCTCCAGCTTCTGGCCGTAGGCGGCGTACTGGCCGCCATCGGCGTCGAGCCGGCCGGTCACGCGCAGCGGGTTGCCGTCCTTCTGCGCGACCTGCAACTGGCCGCGCAGCATGGTGCTCAGGCCGCGGCCGCGCACCTTGAAGTTGTCGCCAAAGTCCAGCGCCAGGTCCACGCGGGTGTCGCGGGCCGCGCGCGGTGCGGTGGGCACCGCGGTGTCGATGCTGCGCGAGCCGCGCAGCACGGTGACGTCATCGGCCAGCGTCGGGGCGTCGGCATGCGTGAAGTCGAACAGGCCTTCGTCGGCGCGCAGCTTGCCGGTCAGCTGCAGGCCTTTGGGGTCGATGTCCAGCGTCGCGTTGCCGCTGGCGACGATGCGCCGGTCCACGCGCGACAGCACGCGCAGCTTGTCGGCCTTGAGCTCCACATGGGCCGCCGGCCGCGCGCCCAGCTCGGCGCGGCCGGTGGCGCGCAGCCAGCCGTCGCCTGCGCGGGCTTCCAACTGGGTGAGCTCGGCATGCTGGCCTTGCAGCGCGAGCTGGAAGCGGCCCTCGGTCACGTCCACGCCGTACAGCAGGTGTCGCAGCGCGAGGTTCTCGCCCTCCGCGTGGCCGGTCAGGTCCGGCCCGCCCAGCTGGCCGCCAATCTGCACGGTGGCGGCGGCATGGCCGCCCAGGCGCCAGCCGGTCGGCACCCAGCGCCCCCAGGTGGCGAGGTCGGCCACGTTGGCCTGCAGCACGCCCTGGATCGGTGTGTTCGCCTCCGGCCATCGCCTGGCCGGCCGCATCGTCACCGCACCGCTGAGCGAGCCCAACTCCTTGCCGGCCACGCCTTCTGCCAGCTGCCAAACGCCGTCGCGCACGGTCAGCGCCAGCCGCAGGTCGGTCAGGCCCAGCGGGCGCGAGCCGAACTCGTCGGTGACGTGCAGGTCACCGCCCTGGCGATCCAGCAGCAGCTCGGCGGTCAGCGTGTCGTTGAGCAGCAGCGACGCGTGGCCGGTGATGCGCAGGTCGCCGCCCCAGCCGAAGTCGGGCTGCCAGCGCGAGAGCAGCGGAGCCACGGCCAGGTCTTCGAGTTGCAGGTCGGCGCGGGTCTCGGGTTGGTCGCCGCCGCGCCAGGCCAGCGCCTGCCAGCGGACGAAGGCACCGCCCACCTCCGCGCGGCCGGGCTCCACGCTGATCTGCGGGCCGGGGCCGATCTTCAGCGCAACGCCGCTCGCCGCCAGCAGCGGCGGGGTGTTGGGCCGCAATGGCGCGATGTCCAGCTTGGCGATCTGGCCGGCCCAGGCCTGGCCGTCCCAGCGCCCCTGGGCCTGCAGGGTGGCGCCGAGGTTGTAGTCCTGCTCGCTGCCCGGCTGGCGGCCGGCGATCTGCAGCTTCAGGTCGTGGGCACTGCGCCGCCCCTGCAGATCGACCTTGATCAGCTTGAGCTGCGTCTGGCCGTTGCGCACGCCGCCTGCCTCCACCTGCAAGGCCAGCGGGGCGTCTCCGTCGGTGCCGGGCGCGGGCAGCGCCCAGCGCGCCTTGGCGCTTTCCACCGCCACGCCGTTGGCGACGAGGGCCTTCAGCGCGGCATGGCCGTTGCCGCCGAACTGCCAGACGGCGGCGGGCATGGCTTTGGGCGTGGCCTTGCCCAGCGCCATCGGTTTCACCCGTTGCAGCTGCAGGTCGCCGTCGGCATCGACCTCACCGGCGATGGCACCCTGGTCGAACAAGGCCAGCAAGGGGTTCAGCTCGGCGAGCCGGGCGGCCTGCAGCTTGATCTTGGCGTTGACGGCGTCGGCGCGCGCGTCGCCCGTGGCCTGGGTGCGGTTCTGGCCCAGTTGCACGTCGACGTCGAACGCGGCCGCATCGGTGGCGCGGGCGCGGCGGGTGCTGAGGCGCCCTTGCAGCGGGAGCCCGGCGAACTGGCTGGGCAGCAGCGTGGCGTCGGCACTGCCGGTGATGCGGGCGAGCGCGTTGCCCGACACATCGACCTGCGCGTTGGCGTTGAGCCTGGTGCTGCCGGGCAGGCGCGCCCAGGCCGAGCCGGGCTCACCGCGCCACAGCAGGTGAGGGTCGAACTGGCGCAGCTGGGCCTGGAGCGTGGCGGCAGGCGGCGCGGCGTGCGGGGCCTCCAGGCTGCCGGACAACTGCAGCTCGGCGTCGCCGCTGGTCAGGCGCGCTTGTTCGACTTGCCAGGTGCTGCCCTGATCCTGCAGGCGGCCCTGCACGCGCGCCTGCACGCGCAGTGGCCGCTGCTCCAGCGTGCCGCGCAGGTCCAGCGTCGCGGCGAGCGGGTCCGGGCCGCCGCCCGACAAGGTCAGCGGTCCGTCCAGCCGCGCCGGCGTCGCACGGGCATCCAGCAGTTCGGGGCGCAGGCCTTGCACGCGGGCGTCGAGCTGCCAGCGGCCATCGGCGCTGCGCCGGCCCTTGCCCTGCACGCGGGCGCCACCGTTGAGTTCGGCATCCAGTGTGGTCAGGCGCAGGCTGGTGAGCTGGTCGGGCCGGCCGGCGATGGCCAGGCTCAGCAGCCGCACCGGCAGCGCCTGCTGGTCCCAGCGGCCAGGAATGTCGTTGCGCAACTGCGCCTGCAACGTGGCTTCGGCGTTGCGCGCCGGGGCGTTGAGCTTGGCGTTGCCCGTCAGCGCCGTGTGCGGCAGGCTGGGCATCAGCGCAGCCAGGTCAAATTTGCTGGCTTGCAGCTGCAGCGTATTGACGGGCCACGGCGCGAACGGCTGCACCTGGCCTTCGATCTTCAGCGCCTGATGCGCGGCTTCGAGCTCGGCCTTGGCGCTCAGCGTGGACAGCGGCCCGCGCGCGGCGGCCACGGCCAGCCAGGGCAGATCGGTGGCTTCGTTCTGTTGCACCGTCAGCGTCGCCTCGGTCTGCAGCGGCGCGGCGGATTCGATCTTCGCGTCACCGGCCAGCAGCAGGTGCTGCCAGCGCGCGCCGTTCAGCTTGAGGTGGTGGGTGCCATTGCGTGGCAGGTGCACCTCGGCCGCGAGGTTTTCGATCGGGGCCTGATCGGCAGACCAGCTCAGTCGCCCCACCAGCAGCTTGGCGATGTGCACGCCCAGGGGCAGCGTCAGGTCGGTGGGCGCGGCTGCCGGGCTGGTGCTGGGCTGGGTGCGGATGAGCACCTCGTCCACGGTCAGCTCGCGCGCCGCGAGCACGCCTTGCGACGCGCTCATGCCCAGGCCCGACCAGTGCAGCCCGCGCAGCTCGGCCTCGCCGCCGGCCCAGGTCAGCAGCAGTCGCCGGGCGCGGAAGTCGCCCATCAGCGACCCTTCGGCGGCCTCGACCTTGACGCCCGGCAGGTTGGCGAGCACCCACGCGCCGCCGGACTCGCTGCGCAGCAGCCAGGCCACGAAGGCCGCCAGCATGACCACGAGGGCTGCGAGGCCGATCAGGCTGTTGCGCAGCACGCGCAGCGAACGCCTCATCGCCGGATCCCCACGCTGTTCGGCGCAGCCGCAGCGTCTAGCTTCATAACGTGATCCCCACGCTGTTCGGCACAGCCGCAGCGTCTAGCTTCATAACGTGATCCCCACGCTGAAATGCAGCCGCCACTTCCCCGTCTCCTGCGCGCGCGCCACGTCGGCCCGCAGCGGCCCCACGGGGCTGCGCCAGCGCACGCCGGCGCCCAGGCCCACGACGGGCCGGTAGTCCTGCCAGCGTGAGGCGGCGTTGCCGGCGTCGACGAACAGCGCGCCCCACAGGCTGGGCATGCTGCTCAGCAGCGGGTGGGCGATCTCCAGGCTGCCGGTGGCCAGCACGCGGCCGCCGACGGTCAACCCGGCCTTCTGCGGCCCCAGGCTGTGATAGCTGTAGCCCCGCACCGATTCGTCGCCACCGGCGAGGAACAGCAGCTTCTCCGGCACGCCGACCGACTCGCGCGCGACGACCTGGGCCGCCTCCAGCCGTGCGGAGCCGAACCAGCCGCCGAACGGCTTGTAGGCGCCCAGCTTGAGCTGCATGCGGCCGAAGGGCCCGCTGACGTCGCTGCCGCCGCCGCGCACCTGGCCCACGCCCAGCAGCAGCAGGCCCTGGTGGCCATCGGTCGGCAGCAGCGCGCTGTCCAGCCGGCGGCGCGTCCACTGCTGGTTGATGGAGACCGCCAGGTTGGTGTTGACCTCGCTGCCGGCTGTCTCGCGGGCGCGCAGCAGTTCCACATAGCTGAGCCGGTCGTCCTTCGGGGACTCGTAGATGCGGCCCAGCCGCAGGCCCAGGTTGGTGGCGATGGTGTCGCCGCTGCGGTCCTGCTCGAAGGTCAGCGAGCCGATGTTGCGCTTCAGGTCGGGCTGCGGGTGGGAGCTGAGCTCCAGCTCCATGCCGCGCAGGTCGCGGCTCAGCTGCACCTTGGAGCGCGCCCGCATCGCGAGGCCGAAGGGCTGGCGATGCAGGTGCTCCACGCTGACGCTTTGCCCGTTGTTGGCGTGGTAGCCCACGGCGACGGTGGACTGCTGCAGCGACGATTCGGTGAGCGTGACCAGCACGGGACTGGTGCCGTCGGCCTCCACGACCTCGGACTGCAGCTGCACCCGTACCGCGTCGAACAGCTGGGTCTTGGCCAGGCGCTCCTGGAAGTCGGCGAGCTGCTGCTCGGTGTACGGGTCGCCCGTGCTGAAGCCGGTCAGGCGCTCGACGCTCTGCCGCGTCTGGTGGTTCAGGCCCTCGATACGCAGCGCGCCGAAGCGGGCGCGGTTGCCGCTGGCCATGACGAGGTGCAGCTCGACGCGCTGCGTCTCGGGGTCGACACGCGCGGCCGTCTCGGCCCAGCGGGCCAGCGGGTAGCCGCCGGCGCGCGCGCGCAGCAGCAGGTCGTTCTTGCCGGCCGACCATTGCGATTGCGTGAAGCCGCTGCCGTCCTTGAGCGGCCAGGCACTGCGCAGGCTGTCGCGCAAGGCCTGCACGTCGTCGCTGGCGATGGCGTCGGTGAACTCGATCTCGACCTTGCCGATGCGGGCCTGCGGGCCCGGCCTGACGATGAGACGCACACGGGTCTCGTCGCCGGCTTCGCGCTGCACGTCCGCCTGGGCGTTGAAATAGCCTTCGGTCTCCAGCAGGGCCTGCGCCTGGGCGGGCGCGGCGGCGGCCAGCCGGGCCAGTTCCACGCGGCTCAGCGCAGCCTCGCTGGCGCGGTAGCGTGCGATGTCCAGGTGCTGTTGCAGCAGCTCGCGCAGCTTGCCGTCGGCGGCCCCGTCGACCTGGATGTCCAGCCGGTAGACGGCTGGTGCGTCGGCCGGGATGTCGGGCGCAGGGGCGGCGGCGGGCTCCGGCTCACGGGGCTGGGTCGCGCAGCCGCTCAGTGCCGCGCCGAGCAGCAGCGCGATCAGCGCAGCCGCACCGGGCCGGCTGTCTGCCGCCGTTCGGGCGCGGCCCGCACGCAAGGTCCCCCGGATGCCCGATGTCATTTGCTCAGCAGCCGCATCGCGCCTTCGAGGCCGGAGAGGGTCAGCGGGAACATGCGTTGCTGCATCAGCTGCTGAATCAGCGCGATGCTCTGCCGGTATTGCCAGACGCCTTGCGGCTCGGGGTTGATCCATGCGTAACGGGGAAATGCGTGCGTGAGGCGCTGCAGCCATTCGGCGCCGGCCTCGTCGTTGTTGTATTCGACGCTGCCGCCGACCTGCAGGATCTCGTAGGGGCTCATCGTGGCGTCGCCGACGAAGATGAGCTTGTAGTCGCGGTTGTACTTGCGGATCAGGTCCCAGGTGCTCAGCTTCTCGGCAAAGCGGCGGCGGTTGTTCTTCCAGACGAAGTCGTAGACGCAGTTGTGGAAGTAATAGAACTCCAGGTGCTTGAACTCGCTCTTGCAGGCCGAGAACAGCTCCTCCACGCGATGGATGTGTTCGTCCATCGTGCCGCCCACATCCATCAGCAGCAGCACCTTGACCTTGTTGTGGCGCTCGGGCTGCATGCGGATGTCCAGCATGCCGGCGTTGGCGGCGGTGCCGTGGATGGTGCCGTCCAGGTCCAGCTCCAGCTCGGAGCCCTCGCGCGCGAAGCGGCGCAGCCGGCGCAGCGCGACCTTGATGTTGCGCGTGCCGAGTTCCAGCGTGTCGTCGTAGTCGCGGTAGGCGCGCTGCTCCCAGACCTTGACGGCACTCTTGTTGCCACCCTTGCCGCCGATGCGCACGCCCTGCGGGTTGTAGCCCGAGTTGCCGAACGGGCTGGTGCCGCCCGTGCCGATCCAGCGGTTGCCGCCTTCGTGGCGCTCCTTCTGTTCCTCGAAGCGCTCCTTGAGCGTGCGCATCAGCTCGTCCCAGCCCATTTTCTCGATGGCGGCCTTCTGTTCCGGGGTCAGCTCGAGCTGCAGGTTTTGCTTGAGCCACTCCAGCGGCACGTCGGCCGTGAAGTCGGTCAGCAGCTCCACGCCCTTGAAGTAGGCCGAGAAGGCGCGGTCGAACTTGTCGTACTGCGTCTCGTCCTTGACGAGGGTCGCGCGGGCGAGGTGATAGAAGTCGTCGATGGAGGCGACGCCGCCTTCCTCGGCCGGAGCGATGACACCCGCTCGCAAGGCCTCCAGCAGCGTCAGGTACTCCGGCACCGTGACCTTGAGTTTGGCGGCACGCAGCGTGTAGAAAAACTGGATCAACATCAGGCGCTCGGGGCGTGCGGCGGGTTGCGGACGATTATGCAGCGCACCTCTTCGCCCTCGGGGCCGGCGGCAGAAGCTAGGGAGCGCGGCCCGGCGCGAACAGCTCGCCGAAGAAGTCTCCCGGCAACCAGCGTGCCCGCTGCGGGTCGCGGGCGATGTCCAGCAGCAGCGCGTGGTGCAGTTGCGCGAAGCGCTGCACCGCCGGCCAGCGGAAGGGCTGGGCGAGGTCGTCGCCCGGCTGGTGGTAGCGCAGCCGGCGGAAGTCGCGCATCAGCGCGGCGCCATCGTCGCGGCGATCGAACGAGGCCGCGCCGGGGCCGACGATGACGGCCGGAATGCCGCGCCGCACGAAGCTGTATTGGTCGGAGCGGGTGAAGCGGCTCTGCGCGGGCTCGGGGTCCGGCGCCGTGCCCAACCCCAGCCGCCGTGCCACGCGCGCCACGGTCGCGCCGAGTGTCGAATGCGGGCCACCCAGCGCGACGACTTCGCTGAAGTCGTGCAGCAGGATGGGCATGTCGACGTTGACGGCGGCGGTCAGCGCCGCCGCAGGCACCGGCGGGTGGCTGGCGAAGTAGGACGAGCCGATCAGCCCTTTCTCCTCGCCCGTCAGTGCGACGAACAGCACCGAGCGGTCCGGCGCCGGCCCCTGGGCCAGCAGCCGGGCGGTTTCCAGCAGCGTGGCGATGCCCATGGCGTTGTCCATGGCGCCGGGGTAGATGACGTCGCCCTGCGGGCCGGGCTTGCGGCCGACGTGGTCGAGGTGGGCGGTCATGACGACGAACTCGTGCCGGCGCTGCGGGTGGCGGCCTTCGAGCAGGCCGACGAGATTGGCGCTGCGCGCCAGGCCGTGCACGGTGCCGTAGACGAGCCGGGCCGTGAGGCCGAGGTCGCCACGCGGCACGGCGCGGCCGGCCTCGGCGTCGGTGACCAGCTGCAGATAGTCCGCCGTGAGCGCCGCCACGAGCCTGGGCGCGGCCTGCAGGCTGACGGTGGCAGACGCGCGCAGGCCCGCCACCTCGTTGCCCCCGCCGCCGTCCGGCGTCAGCCAGTCCATGGCGACGGTGTCGGCGTGCTGCCGCGCCAGGTGGAAGGGCGAGGCGATCTCGCTGCGCGGCGTGGCCAGCTGAATGAGGCCGATGGCGCCACGCTGCGCTGCCAGTTCGCCCTTGTTGCGCGCATTGCCGAAGTGCGCCCCTTCTTCCGGCGGCAGTGCCGACGGCCGACCTGACAGCACGACGACGAGCTTGTCGCGCACGTCCAGCCCGGCGTAGTCATCCAGGCCGAAGGCGGGCGCCACGATGCCGTGGCCGGCGAAGACCAGCGGCGCGTCGATGTCGTTCTGCGCGCGGCCCAGGTCGGGGCGGATGCTGAATTCGTCCAGATAGGCCAGCGGCACGCAGCGCTCGCCCTGGCACAGCGTCAGCGTGGGCGGCGTGGCGGCCAGGCGCGCGGTCTTCAGCGGCACCGGCTGGGCGTAGCTGCCGGCGTTGCCGAGCGGCTTCAGGCCGATCTGTGCGAACTGGCTGGCCACGTAGGCGGCCGCCAGGTCGAAGCCGCGCGTGCCGGCTTCGCGCCCCTCCAGCAGCGGGTCGGCCAGAAAGCGCAGATGGGCCTGCAGGCGCGCCACGTCGGCCTGCGGAGCGGGGTTTCGCGTGGCCGCGCGGGCGAGGGGCGTCAGCGCGGTGCCGGCCAGCGCCAGCAGCAGAGGGCGGCGCCGCATGTTCAGCGGCCCTTGGGCAGGTGGCGGCTCAGCCAGCCGAAGAACTCGCCATACCAGAGCCGGCTGTTGCGGGGCTTGAGGATCCAGTGGTTCTCGTCCGGGAACCACACGAGCCGCGCCGGCACGCCCAGCGATTTCAGCGTGTTGTAGTAGGCCAGCCCCTGTGCGTCGGGCACGCGGTAGTCCAGTGCGCCGTGGACGACCAGCGTCGGCGTGCTGAAGTGCTGCGCGAAGCTGTGCGGGCTCTGCGCCGCCACGCGCGCCGGGTCTTCCCAGTAGGCGCCGCCCAGCTCCTTGCGGTGCCAGCTGTAGGCGTCGTCGGCGTACATCGCCTGCCAGTCGTAGCAGCCGGCGTGGCACACATAGGCCTGGTAGCGGCCGGGCTTCACGTGGCCGTTCATCCAGGCCACCATGTAGCCGCCATAGCTGCCGCCGGTGGCGACGATGCGCTGGCGGTCCACCCAGGGCTTCTTCAGCAGCCAGTCGGTGGCGGCCTCCACGTCCTGCAGTTCGTACTCGCCCCAGCGGCCGGTGATGCTGTCCAGGAACTCGTGGCCGAAGCTGGAGGAGCCGTGATAGTTCACGCACGCCACGACATAGCCTTGCGCGGCGGCGCCCGCCGGACCCAGCGGCGAGGGGCTGGCGAACACCTGGTGGTTCCAGCGCCAATGCCAGCTGTCGCCGAAAGCGGTGTGCGGCCCGCCATGGATGACGTGCATGACCGGCCATTTCTTCTTCGCCTTCGCGTCGAAGCCGGGGGGGTAGATCAGCCACATCTGCACGGCGTCGCCACGCGCGCCCGTGATGGTCACTTCCTCGTGCCGGCCGAAGCGGTGCGCGGCCAGCCGCTCGTCGTTCAGCGCCTCGATGCGCTGGGCCGAGCTGCCTTCCAGCACCGACAGGCGCGGCGGGAACTGCACGCTGTCGTGGTTGACGACGGTGAGCCCGCCGGCATGCGCGAACGCGCCGACATGGCCGCCCTCGAAGGCGCGCTCGGCTTGCCGGTCACCCAGCGCAAAGCGCCACAGGTGGCGGCAGCCGCGCTCCTCGGCCGCGAACAGCACGGCCTGGTCGTCCTCGGCCCATTGCAGCGGCGCGGCGACGTCGTGGTCCCAGTCGTCGCTGAACACGGCCCAGCGCCCTTGCTGGTCCAGCACGGCCAGGCGGTGCGGCTGGTTGTGCCCCAGCGCCTGGTGGCTGGCCAGGAAGGCCAGGTGCGCGCCACTGCCGCTGTAGCGCGGTGCGGTGAAGTCCCAGTCGCCGTCCTGCAGCAGCGTCTGCACGCGGCGGGTGCGCACGTCGATCTCGGCAAGCGCGAAGCGGTTGTCCAGGCGCTTGTCGGCGGCTGGGTCGAAGGCGAAGGCGATGCGGCGGCCGTCGGGCGAGATGTCGAAGGCTTGCGCGTTGGGCTCGGCGCGCTCCAGTTCCCAGTCGCTGCCCTCGAACAGGTCGCGCAGCCGGCCGGTGTCGATGTCGATGACATGCAGATGCGGCACGCGGCCCGCCGGCAGGTGGTGGTCCCAGTAGCGGTACAGCGCCTCGTCGGTGACGTAGGCCGTCTCCTTGCGGGCCTTGAACTCGCGCAGGGCCTCGGCCTGGCCGGCTGCCTTGCGGTCCGGCCACACCCAGGACACGAAGGCGATGCGGCGCCCGTCGGGAAACCACTTGAAGGCGTCCACGCCCGTGGGCACGCGGCCGACGCGGCGCGCCTCGCCGCCGTCCGGCGCGATGACGTAGAGCTGCGGCTCCTCGTCCTTGTGGCCGCCCTGTTCGCGCCGGGCCGTGAAGGCCACCAGGTCGCCGCGCGGGCTCCATTGCGGGTTGCCGTCCTTGTCGCCGGCCTCGGTCAGGCGACGCGGCGCGCCGCCCAGCGTGGAAAACAGCCACAGGCTGGCCCGCGCCTGGTTCGTCTCCATGTCGTAGCGGGTGACCGCAGCCACCGCCTGGGCGCCATCGGGGCTGAGGCTGGGGGCGCCGATGCGATCCAGGGCCCACAGTGCGTTGACGTCGAAGGGCCTGGTTGCCTTGCTCATGTTCGCGGTCTTGCCAATTGCCAGTTCAGATGTGCCTTGACCTCGGGCCATTCACCCGCGGTCAGGCTGTACATGACGGTGTCTCGCACCGTGCCGTCGCGCCGCAGCGCGTGATGGCGCAGCACGCCGTCACGTTTGGCGCCCAGCCGCTCGATGGCGCGCTGCGACGCGTGGTTGAAGTTGTCGGTGCGCCAGCCCACGAGGCGCGCGCCCAGCGACTCGAAGGCGTGCGTCAGCAGCAGCAGCTTGGCCGTCGTGTTGACCGACGTGCGCTGCACGCGCCGCGCATACCAGGTCCAGCCGATCTCGAGCCGCTCGATGGCGGGCACGATGTCGTGATAGCTGGTGGAGCCCAGCACCTCGCCCGTCGCGGCGTCCAGCACGGCGAAGGGCAGGCGATGGCCGGCCGCCTGGCCTGCCAGTGCGGCCTCGACATAGGCTGCGGTGTCGTCAGGCGCGGGCACGCTCGTGAAGCGCAGGTTCCACAGCTCGCCATCGGCGGCGGCGGCCTGCAGCCCCGGCACGTGCTCCGGCGCCAGCGGCACCAGCCGCACGGGGCCGGCGGCCAGTGTGATGGGCTGCACCGGCTTCATCGCCCGCCCTTCAGCAGCACGCGCCGCGCCGCCCAGCGCCCGGCGCCACAGCCGGCCACGATGAGCGCGAGGCCCAGCAGCTGCGGCGCGTTCCAGTCGGGGCTGGCGATGAAGTCGATGCCGAGCTGCCGGCCCAGCGCCCAGCCCGCCAGCGCGCCGGCCACGAAACCCAGGGCGTCGGCCACGCCCTCGCGCAGCGCGCGGTCGAAGTCGCCGGCCATCAGCGGTTCGTCCGCTGCATGAACACGAGCTTCTCGAACAGCGTCAGGTCCTGCTCGTTCTTCAGCAGCGCCCCGACCAGCGGCGGAATGCTGACCTTTTCGTCCGTGGCCTGCAGCGCCTGCACGGGCACGTCCTCGGCCACCAGCAGCTTGAGCCAGTCGATCAGCTCCGAGGTGCTGGGCTTCTTCTTGAGGCCGGGCAGGTTGCGCACGTCGTAGAAGTTCTTCAACGCGGCGGCCAGCAGGTCTTTCTTGAGCGTCGGGAAGTGCACGTTGACGATCTTCTGCATCGTCTCGGCGTCGGGGAACTTGATGTAGTGAAAGAAGCAGCGGCGCAGGAAGGCGTCCGGCAGTTCCTTCTCGTTGTTCGACGTGATGAATACCAGCGGCCGGTGCCGGGCCTTGACGAGCTGGCGCGTCTCGTAGACGTAGAACTCCATGCGGTCGATCTCGCGCAGCAGGTCGTTCGGGAACTCGATGTCGGCCTTGTCGATCTCGTCGATCAGCAGCACCACCGGCTGCTCGGCCTCGAAGGCCTGCCACAGCACGCCCTTGACGATGTAGTTCTCGATGTGGCGCACGCGTTCGCTGCCTTCGATGCCGGCGAGCTGGCTGTCGCGCAGCCGGCTGACGGCGTCGTACTCGTACAGGCCTTGCTGCGCCTTCGTGGTGCTCTTGATGTGCCACTGCAGCAGCGGCATGCCGAGCGCCGAGGCGACCTCTTCGGCCAGCATGGTCTTGCCGGTTCCGGGTTCTCCCTTGATGAGCAGCGGCCGCTGCAGAGCCGCCGCCGCGTTGACCGCGAGCATCAGGTCGGCCGTGGCCACATACTGGTCTGAACCTTGGAATTTCATGGGGAAAACCGGGGCTGAAAGGGGGCTGTTTCAGTATAGGAGCCCTCCTATAATTTCTGCCGCACAAGAACCCCATACCCACCGAGACATGAAAAAACTGCTGCAGATCACGCTAGCCCTGTCCGCTGTTTTTGGTGCGCTTGCCGCTCAGGCGCAGGATGTGAAGGTGGGTGAGACCAAGATCGCGATGTGCATCGGTTGCCATGGCATCCCGGGGTATCAAGCGAGTTTTCCCGAGGTGCACAAGGTGCCGATGATCTCGGGCCAGAACGCGAAATACATCGTCGCGGCGCTGCAGGCTTACGCCAAGGGTGATCGCAAGCACCCGACGATGCGCGGCATCGCCAGTTCGCTCAGCGACAAGGACATGGCCGATGTCGCCGCGTTCTACGAGCAGCAGGCCAAGCTGCCGGCGGCGGCCGAGAGCGTCACCGCCGCGCCGGCCGATGTCGCCGAGCTGCTGACCAAGGGCGCCTGCGTGTCCTGCCACGGCGTGAACTTCAGCAAGCCCATCGACCCCAGCTACCCCAAGCTGGCCGGTCAGCACGCCGACTACCTGACCGTTGCGCTGAAGTCGTACAAGGCCGACAAGACGGCCACCGTCGGCCGCAGCAACGCCATCATGGCCGGGCAGATCAAGCAGTTCAGCAACGCCGAACTGAAGGCCATCGCGGGCTATATCAGCTCGCTCCCGACCGAACTGGCCACCGTGCCGCAGAGCAAGTTCCGCTGAGCCGGCACCTGACCCCTGAACGAGCCGCCTGCCCAGGCGGCTTTTTTGTGGCCGTGTCGCGTCGCCAGCGCGAATCGACGAGTGACATAAGCCCTGTCCTCGTGAAAAACCGCGCAGCGCTGAACATTTCTGATGGCGTCGGCGGAGATACTGTGCGGCACACAGTCACCGTGGCAATGCTGAAGAAGATCCCGACCACCGACGTGAGGCTGGGCATGTATCTCCAGGCGATGGAGGGGGCATGGCTTTCCCATCCTTTCTGGAAGACGAAGTTCGTGTTGACCGACCCCGCCGATCTGGCGGCGTTGAAGGCCAGCGGCGTGCCGGCGGTCTGGATCGACAACGACAAGGGGCTGGATGTCCCGGATGCGGAGCCCGCCGATGCGCAGGCGCCCGCGACCTTGCCGGCGCAGGCGGCCGAGCCGGCGCCGGCGGTGGCATCGCCGGTACCCGTCGTCGCCGAGGCGCGGGTCACGATGGAGGCCGAACTGGACCGCGCCAGCCAGGTGCTGGGGCGGGCCAAGGTGGCGGTGAAGGCGCTGTTCGGCGAGGCGCGGCTGGGCAAGGCCATCGACAGCGAGATCTGCCTGCCCATCGTGGACGAGGTCACCTCATCGCTCGCGCGCAACCCGTCCGCCTTCCTGAGCCTCGCACGGCTGAAGGACAAGGACGACTACACCTATCTGCATTCGGTGGCCGTCTGCGGGCTGATGGTGGCGCTGGGCCGGCACATGGGCCTGCCCGACAGCGAAGTGCGCGAAGCCGGCCTGGCGGGCCTGCTGCACGACGTGGGCAAGATGCAGATGCCGCTGGAGGTGCTGAACAAGCCCGGCGCGCTGACCGACGCGGAGTTCGCCGTCATGCGCAGCCACCCGGAGCGTGGCTGGGAGATGCTGAAGGAGGGTACCAAGGTGCCGCCAATGGCGCTGGACGTCTGCCTGCACCACCACGAGAAGATCGACGGCACCGGCTACCCGCACAAGCTGGCCGGCGAGGAAATCAGCCTGTACGCGCGCATGGGCGCGGTCTGCGATGTCTACGACGCCATCACCTCCACGCGGCCCTACAAGAACGCCTGGGACCCGGCCGGCTCGCTGCAGCGCATGGCGCAGTGGAAGGGCCAGTTCGACCCGGTCATCTTCCAGGCCTTCGTGAAAAGCGTGGGCATCTACCCGACCGGCACGCTGGTGCGGCTGCAGTCAGGCCGGCTGGCGGTGGTCATCGACCAGAGCGGCGGCTCGCTGGTGGCGCCGCGTGTGAAGGTCTTCTACTCGACCAAGTCCAACATGCCCATCCCGGTGCAGCTCGTGGACCTGTCGGCGCCCGGCTCGACGGACCGCGTCATCAGCCGCGAGCCGCCCGAGGCCTGGGGCTTCAATCACTTGGAAGAACTTTGGAACCCCGGCGCAAAAAGGTCATAAGCCCGCGCTCCTAAACTGCCGATTCCTTGCAGTTGGAGATGCGCGATGAGGCGTTGGATGGTGGTGGCCCTGATGGGCGTGGCGGGGATGGCTTCTGGTGTGTCAGCGCAGACGTTGCGCTGGGCAGGGCAGGGCGATCCACAGACGCTGGACCCGCATTCGCAGAACGAGACGCTGACGAACAACGTCAACTCGCAGGTCTACGAGCGCCTGACCAGCCGCGACGCCAAGCTGGCCATCGTGCCGGGCCTGGCCACCGAGTGGAAGCAGACCGGCCCGCTGACCTGGCGTTTCAAGCTGCGCCCCGGCGTGAAGTTCCACGACGGCACGCCGCTGACGGCGGACGACGTCGTGTTCTCGATGCAGCGGGCCAAGGAGCCGACCTCGCAGATCGCCGTCTACGCGAACGCGGTGGGCGTGCCCCGGCGCATCGACGATCTCACCGTCGAATTCCAGCTCACGGCCTTCGATCCCATCTTCCTGCAGCACATCGACCAGCTCTGGATCGTCAGCCGCAAGTGGTGCGAGACGAATGGCGTCACGCGGCCGCTGGACTTCAAGAACAAGGAAGAGAGCTTCGCGGCGACGCATGCGAACGGCACCGGCCCGTTCATGCTGGTCAGCCGGCAGGCCGGCATCAAGACGGTGCTCAAGCGCAACCCGAACTGGTGGGGCCGGTTCGAGGGCAATGTGCAGGAGGTCGTCTACACGCCCATCGCCAGTGACGCGACACGGCTGGCGGCGCTCGTCTCGGGCCAGGTGGACCTCGTCAACGACCCCGCGCCGCGCGATGTGGCGAGGCTGCGCAACACGGCGGGCGTCAAGGTCATCGACGGGCCGGAGAACCGCCTCGTGTTCATCGGCATGGACCAGGCGCGCGACAAGCTGCTCTACGGCAAGGCGCCGGGCGATCGCAACCCGTTCAAGGACGCGCGCGTTCGCCGTGCGCTCTACCAGGCCATCGACATCGAGGCGCTGAAGACCAAGCTGATGAGCGGCCAGTCGGTGCCAACCGGCGGGCTGACGCCGTCCAGCGATGCGTCGTTCGACGATCTGGCGCTGCAGACGCGGCTGCCGTACGACGTGGCCTCGGCGCGCAAGCTGCTGGCGGAGGCCGGCTATGCCGATGGCTTCGAGGTGACGCTGGATTGCCCGAACAACCGCTACATCAACGACGAGGAGATCTGCACCGCGCTGGCGTCGATGTGGGCGCAGCTCAAGGTGCGCGTGCGCGTCAACGCGATGCCGCGGGCGCTCTACTTCCCGAAGCTGGAGAAGCTCGACAGCAGCCTCTTCCTGTACGGCTGGGGCGGCAACATCACCGATGCCGAAGTCATCCTGACGCCGGTGTTCCGCACCCGCGGGTCCAAGGGCGTGGGCGACTTCAACTACGGCAACTTCCGCAACGACAAGGCCGACGCCTTGGCCGCGCGGAGCAGCGTCGAGCAAGACGCCAAGAAGCGCGAGCAGCTCATCCGCGGCGCGCTGGCCGAGCTGCGCGAGCAGGTCAACGTGATCCCTTTGCACCGCCAGCTCATCCCCTGGGCAGCGCGCGCCGACGTCACGCCGGTGCACCGCGCCGACAACTTCGTCGAGCTGTCGTGGATTCGGGTGGGCCGCTGACGCCGGCCGGCTGATGATCCAGCCGTGGCTGGCGCGGCTGGCTGCGGTCACGTTGCAGGGGCTCAAGGGGGCAAGGCCAAGCCCTTGCCCGTGAAGCTGTGTGTGCTGGGTTGAAGCGCCTGCTTGTTGATGGGCTGCTTCGTT
>JACCDQ010303817.1_pt1 | contig 22938 bp, 14 predicted proteins | sample 7446031 | NCBI WGS metagenome assembly JACCDQ01 (sample SAMN15323442, study PRJNA562643) | freshwater metagenome | isolation source: river surface water | place: USA:Blue River Watershed | collected 2017-08-17 | reverse complement strand
CTTTATTTTTTCAATTAAAACCCCAGTTTTATTTCACCAATTCAAAACTCGCTTTTAGTCGAATATCTGATGAAGAGGTTCCAATCATCAAATCAAAATCGCCTGCTTCTGAATTCCATTCTAATTTATCATTATAGAATGCTAATTTTTCTTTGTCAATACTAAACTGAACTGTTTTTGTTTCACCAGCATTCAAATAGATCTTTTGAAAATCTTTTAATTCAATAATTGGACGAACTACTGAACCTACTTTGTCTCTTAAGTACAATTGTACTACTTCATTTCCAGCAAATTTTCCCGAATTGGTTAATTGAAAACTAACTTCAATTGTATCTGAATCGCTTATTTTGTTTTTAGACAACTTCAAATCGGCATAGGTAAAAGTAGTATAACTCAAACCATGTCCAAATGCAAATTTTGGGCTGTTTTTCAAATCGGTGTAGGCCGAAACATAGTTAAAAGCCGTCTCATTTGGCGCTGGCCTTCCTGTATTGAAATGGTTGTAATAAATTGGCAATTGACCTTCCTCTCTCGGAAATGTCATTGGCAACTTACCTGACGGATTATAATCGCCAAACAACACATCGGCAATTGCATTACCTGCTTCAGTTCCTAACCACCAAGTGTATAAAATAGCGGGAGCGGTATCTGCCGTTTGATTAAAAACAAGAGGACGACCTGCATTAATTAAAACAACCACCGGTTTCCCTGTCGCTTGAAGAGCTTGTACCAATTCTTCTTGTACACCCGGAATATGAATATTGCTTCGGCTTTTAGCTTCTCCACTCATATTGCCTCTCTCGCCAATACTTACTATTACAACATCTGCTTGATTAGCAACCGCAATCGCTTCGGCAAATCCATCTTTATTCGTGCCTTCGATTTCACATCCTTTAGCATATAATAATTGGGTATTTTGACCCAGTTTATTTTGCAAACCTTCCCATTGAGAAACCACATGTTTGTTATAATCTAACTCAGGCAATTCAACAGCCCAAAATCCCATATTTTCTTTATGTTCTTTTACCAATGGACCAATAAAGGCAATCTTTTTTAAGTCTTTTGACAAAGGCAAAAGTTGTTTTTCGTTTTTCAATAAAACGATACTTTTAGCCGCCATATCCCTTGCGATTTTTCGATGCAACGGATTGTTCAATTCTTTGGCTTCACGTTTTGGATTAGAATATTTATAAGGATCGTCAAATAATCCCAATTCCATTTTCTTTCTTAAAATACGCTTTACTGCATCGTCAATCAAAGCCATATCTACTTTACCTTCTTGAACTAATTGTCCCAAATTGTAACGGTAGGCATTACTTTCCATATCCATATCACTTCCTGCTGTAATGGCTAATTGCGCAGCTTCTTTGTTGTCTTTCACATTCCCGTGATTGACCATTTCGCCAATAGAACCCCAATCAGAAACTACAAAACCTTGAAAATTCCATTTCCCTTTTAAAATGTCACGTTGCAAAAATTTATTTCCGGTTGCTGGCACCCCATTCAAATCGTTGAACGAATTCATAAACGTTGCAGCACCAGCATCCAAAGCGGCTTTGAATGGTGGTAAATAGGTTTCCCACAACATTCGATCACTCATGTCTACCGAATTGTAATCACGGCCGCCGACTGCAGCACCATACCCTACAAAGTGTTTTACGCAAGCCATCACCGAATTCACATCGCCTAGATTGCCTTGAAATCCTTTTACTCTTGCAACCGCAATTTTAGACCCTAAATAGGTATCCTCACCTGCTCCTTCCATCACACGACCCCAACGTGGGTCACGAGCAATATCAACCATAGGGGCAAAAGTCCAATGAATCCCACTTGCAGATGCTTCAACAGCGGCAATTCGAGCGCCTAAAGCTATCGCATCCATATCCCAACTCGCTGCTTCCGCTAAAGGAATGGGAAACGTAGTTTTATACCCATGAATGACGTCTTGTCCAAACAACAATGGGATTTTTAATCGGGATTGCATGGCCAATTCTTGGTATTGACGCGTATATTTTGTGCCAATTACATTCAACATCGAACCGATCAAACCGCTTTTAATTTCGGCTTCTTTATTAGGATTGATAGTAATTGGACCTGTTGCCTGATTATTACCAGTGTATTGATTTAACTGACCAATTTTTTCCTCCAAGGTCATTTGTTTCAATAATGCTTCGACTTTTTGATCAATTGTTTTTTGTTGAGAAAAACCTAAAAAGGAAACTAATAACAACCCAATAAAACTTACTTTTTTCATGTATTTTATTTTAAATAAATATTAATAAACCAACGTTTGAATAGCGTGTGGCGGTATTTCGACTAGTGTTTTTTCTATGCCCAAAATCAAATTGTATTTTATCTTATCTGAAGATGAATTCATAACTACCGTTACAAAACTTCCATCGAGATTTTTGAATGTGGTACTTAACAAATTACTTCTACTAGAGGCGGTACTTATACGTTTCGCATCAGGGCGTATAAATTTAGAAAAATGACCGATATAATAATAACTTGGAGTGTAAATTAACTCTCCCGTTTTCATATTCGCATGTATGGGTGCAAAACAGAAATTGCCTTTGTGATTTGGCCCACCATTTTCGTCCAAAAGAATATTCCAATCGGTCCAGCCAACCGTACCATTATTAAAATCATTAATCATTGAAGTTCCATAACGTTCGGCATTCCCCCAAAATTGATATTTTTTAGCGTCAAAACGTTCTACGCAACCTTCTGTAAACAATAAATTTTTAGAAGGATAAGCTTCGTACACTTTGCGAACATTATCAAACATCGGTTGTCCACCAGACCAAGTTTCATACCAGTGAAACCCCATTCCCCAAGCGTATTTGGCAGCTTCTGGATCATCAAAAATAACAGTAGCACGTTGATTCATTAAATCTCGATTGTGATCCCAAACTACAATTTTCTTAGAACTTAAACCTTCTTTTTGCATCGTGGGTCCAAGATAGTTTTTAAGAAAATTTCTTTCGGCATCAGCCGTGAACAAACAAGATTCCCATGTTTGAGTCGCCATGGGTTCATTTTGAATCGTAATTCCCCAAATAGGCATTCCTTCTTTTTCGTAGGCTTTTACAAATTTGGCATAATAATTAGCCCAAGCCTGATAAAATTCAGGTAATAACGCACCTCCTTGAAGCATGGTTTTATTACTTTTCATAAAAGATGGTGGACTCCAAGGCGAAGCGTACAATAGCAAATTTCCACCTGCAGATTGAATGGCGCGTTTTATCATTGGAATTCTATATGTCTTGTCATGATCAATTGAAAATGTTTTCAATTCCTGATCGCCTTCTTCAATGTAAGTGTAGCTGCCACTAGCAAAATCAGAACTATGAATAGACGTTCGTAACAAGGAATATCCTATTCCATTTTTTCTGTCATAATAGGCTGTGAGCAACTCCGCTTGTTTGGCTGCGCTCAATTTTGCAAAAACCTCAGCAGTAGCATCAGTTATTGCACCACCTATACCCATAAAATTTTGGAAGGATTGAGTGGGATTTACGAAAACTGAAATCTCGCTTTCAACAGGTTGTTGAGATGGAATGAAATTTAAATTATTTGTTGGGGTCAAGCGTAAATCTGTATTCTCTGCAGTAGTAAATACTTGGATTAATTTCTCTTTAGAATGTAACTTTTGTATCTCTTGTCCATAGCTTGAAAAGGACATAATAACGATACATAATAAAACGTATTTTAACATGATTTGTAGTTTGTATTGTTTACCAAATAAATGTAGCTACAGCACCTGCTCCAATAGAAGTTGTAACCCATTTCCCATTTGATTTTATGTTAAATAATTCATTAGCAGACCCATCATTTTCAATGATAAGAACTGTTTTTCCCGTTGGTGTTTTAAAAGCCACTGTATTTAAATTGGCTGTTTGATTTGACGCAATACGAACAGAGCCAGCAGGAACAAATTTAGACGCATGCGCTATAATATAATACCCAACATTTCGCTCAAAACTATCAGCACCATTTATTGTTAATCCTCCTTTACAAGTAGAACATCCACCTGGGGTATACGGTCTGAAATTAGCATCATTAGCTAAATTCCATTCCAAGGCTACCTTGCTCCAGTTGCGCATGGAACCAATAATTACATTTTTGATATGCCACTTTAAATCTCCATCAAAGGTGCCCGAAGTACCTGTATATTGTTCTGTGAAATATAGATTTTTATTCGGAAACACAGCATGAATTGTTGACAAGACATTAATATCCCCCGCATATAAATGAAAGGCCGAACCATCCACAAAAGGATTTGCAGCTACATCATTTAAAATGGCCAACGGATAATCGGGTCTATCGCAATTGTGATCGTAAATAATAATTTTAGTAGTTAGATTAGCTGCTGCAATAGCAGGTCCCAAATAGTTTTTAATAAAAACAGCTTGTTGTTGCGCTGACATAAACATACTGGGATTGTTTCCTGGATGTAAGGGTTCATTTTGGGGAGTTATAGCCGTAATGATAATGCCCTCATCCTTCATTTTTTGAATGTATTTGACAAAATAATTAGCATAAACCCCATAATATTCTGCTTTTAGGCTTCCGCCAATGAAGCTATTATTGTCTTTCATCCAAGTTGGTGGAGACCAAGGCGTAGCCAAAATCTTTATTTGAGGATTGATCGCAACAATTTCTTTCAACATCGGAATTACATCATTTAAATCAGGACCTAAACTAAACTGAGACAAAGCAACATCGGTTTGTCCTGCTGGCAAATCGTTGTAACTAAAAGGTGATGCATTCAAGTCAGAAGCTCCAATACTGATTCGTAGGTAACTGATAGCAATAGAATTGTCATTCTTGCCAAATAATTCTTGAAGTAACTCGTTGCGCTTTTGAGAATTGAGTTTGTTGATGCTTTGAGCACTTCCACCCGTAAGTGTAAATCCAAAACCATCAACAGATTGAAAGGTTTGTGTGGCATCTACTTCAATATTTGGATACACATTATAAGAAGAACCAAATGCCAAAATACCAGTTTGCTTTTGTAGAAAAATATTTTTAGATCCATTCGTTAACCAATAATCAACTTCATTTACTTGTGCTGAAGGGACTTTAGGAGTTACCTCAGGCAATACTGTATCAGTAGATGAAGAACAACTAAACAAGCTAATGGATAAACTTAGTAAAGAATATAGGATCATATTTTTAAACATAAATAAATTAGTAAATCAAATTATTTAATTTCAACATAAACTGGAAAATGATCTGAGGGATATCTCAAATTTTTTGAATCCGTTAAGACAGCATACTTTTTTACTTCAAATTTGGCATTTTTGGAAATAAAAATGTAGTCTATTCTTTTAGTAACTGGTTTGTCAAATTCAAAATTGTTGAATGTCCCAATCGGCCCAAAAGCACTTTTAATTGAAAGCTCTCGAGCATCATTCATTTTCTTTTTAAGATCAATTATAGATTTGTCTTCGGGCTCTAGATTAAAATCGCCCATAAAGACAACTGGATAATTAGCGGTGTTCAACTGATCTATTTTAGATAGAATTAAGGCAATTGCTTTTACTCTAGCTTCTATCCCAACATGATCTAAATGGGTATTGAATACCCAAAATAGTGTATTAGAATCTATTTCTCTAAAAAGTGCATAAGTACATACTCTGTGACAGGCAGCGTCCCAACCCTTTGAAATTGAATCCGGGGTATCCGAAAGCCAAAACGTATTCGTTTCAACTATTTCTAGCTTCTCATTTTTATAAAAAATATTGGAAGATTCTCCTTTACCTTTCCCTTCTCTGCCGATTCCAACTTGATTGTATTGAGGAAGCATTTGCTCTAAATCAAGAACTTGATTGGGCATTGCTTCTTGCACACCCATAATATCGGGTTCATAGAATTGAATTTGTGAACCAAAAAAATCTTTTCGAACTGGCCAAGCATTTAGTCCATCAGAAGCAACATCCAAGCGAATATTATAGGACATTAATTTTAAGTTTTGACTATAGGATAAATTTCCTAGAATCAAAAAAATATATATCCAATACCACTTTTCGGTTTTCATAATCATACAATATCAATTCTTCAAGAAAGCTTTTATCCAACTTACAAATAAAAGCTTTTTATGAAGAACTCTAAGTTAACAAACCTTTTTAATTGAAAACTCTGATGTAATCTACTTCGAAAGTAGAGGATGTGAAATTAGGATTAATAGCTCCACCAAAATTACCTCCCATAGCACAATTAATTATCAAGAAGAAATTCTGATTAAATGGCAATGACGAAGTATTTGTAAAAGTATGAAACAATGTACCGTCCACATAAAACCGAATTGCATCTGCTCTCCAATCAAGTGAATAAATATGGAATTCAGTAGAAGCATTAGAAATATTAATGGTTTTAGAAACGGCATTACCTCCTGAAAAATTAGGATAATGCAAGGTCCCGTAAATTTTATTTTGAGTGTTTCCAACGTGCTCCATAATATCAATTTCACCGCAAGCAGGCCAACTAGCTGTAGTAATGTTGTTTCCTAACATCCAAAGCGCAGGCCATGTTCCACCTCCAATAGGTAATTTTGCTTTAATCTCAACTTTACCGTATTTGAAAGAAAATTTACCTTGTGTTTTAATCCTTGCCGAGGTATAATTACTTCCTTGATATAATTCTTTTTTGGGTGTAATTATCAATTTCCCATCCAATACTTTTACATTTTCAGCACGATTGGTATAATACTGGGCTTCATTATTCCCCCAACCCCAATCTCCAGTTCCCAAATCGTATGCCCATTTGGTCGCATCCGGAGCGCCATCAACATTAAACTCATCAGCCCAAATTGCTTTTGGTGCAACATAAAGTGTTAATGCAACGGAGCTACTAATAAATTGTGAGCCATTGTATGCAGATACATAAACGGTATATGAATTAGTCCCGGCAGCATTATAAGTATAGGTTAAAGTACCCGTAGTAGTTTCTTTAGTTTCTCCATCTCCAAGAGCAATTTTGTAGGATTTTGCATTGGTTGCGCTAAAAGTAAAACTAACCGTCCCACTTCCATCCCCATTTGGATTTTGTGTTGTAATACCCACAGGAGTAGCAACAACTACTAAGTTAGAAGGTTTTACTACCGTTTCACCTCCAGTTGTACCACCACCATCTCCACTACATGAAAAAAAAAGAAATGCTGATAAGAAAACACTTAACATAAGCCTAGATTTGTTGAAATTATTAAAATGTTTTTTCATTTTTTATTGGTAAAATTAAGTTTATAATACATAATTTAAAGAAAGGGGGCAGAGAAATACTCTACCCCTATCTTATTAATATAGACTGTATTACTCAGCAATTAAAATTACATACCAAGCTAAACCGTCAGCACCAATGGTTCTTAAACTCATTTCGTTGGCGCTTCTTGATAATATTGAATATCTATGATTACCACCCACATAAAAACCGTGATAACCAATTCCTGTTAAGGCCAACGTTTCTTGTCCTCCAGGAGCCGATAAAGACCATTTTTCAGTGTAATCAGCTAATGTATAAATTGATTCGCCATTTCCGTCTGGTGATAAACCTTGATCTCCACCTAAATCTGCTGCCATGGCACTCAGTTTACCAAATGTTTTTCCATTCGTAATATGTTGGAAATCTCCATTAGATTTGAAAATAAATCTATCGTCATAACATTCCCAATCAGCTTTATCATTAGGAGCAGCTGCATACCAAATTGGAGTAAATCCATCTGCTGGTCCAACACCTAAATGTCCTACAGCTGTAGACTTAATTTTCCAAGTTCTAGTGTTGTTAGCTGTAAGCATTGTAACTAATTCAGCTGGAGGAGTATAAGCTACAAAAACTTCAACTTCTACAGTTTTAGTAGTAGCTACACCTCCTGCGCCATAGGCAACCAGAGTAACTACAAATTTATTAGTTCCTAAAGTCTCATACGTAAAGGAAGCTTTACCATTAGAAGATGTTAGTGATTGCGAATCGCTAAATACGAATTTGTAGGTTAATACATTTTTTCCTGTAGCTGTAAAATTTACTTTACCACTTCCATCACCATTGGGTTTAGCTGTAGTTTTACCTGCCAACTCAGCTACTATAGTAATATCGGACGGACTTGTCAAAGCCCCAAACTCATACTCTTCTTGTGTGCAACTACTTGTGAATCCTAATACTAGTAGTAATGCTATTTTAAATATATTTTTCATATTAAATTAAATTAGTTGGATTGAATTATTTCGTCAAAATAATAAATTAACTCTGAACTATTAGATACTCCAAAATCTGGAAATAAGACAATTTTATCATATGAGATACTAGAATTAAATGAACTTGCAGTAGTTAAATCAAAAGTTAAAATTTCCCAAGAATTAGAAGTTGTAGTTCTAGCTTGAACTTCAACAAATCGAGTTGGATTACCATTCCCGTCTCTTGGCGAACTTAAATCTTCTAATTTTAATAATATAGTTGAATTAGCCAAGGGCGACCAAACAGCCACTTTTATTTTACTACCATTGGCAAAATTCAATCTTGAATCCAAATCTTGACTTGCACCAGCCCATGTTTGTGAACCAGCTGTTTTTGTTATTTTAAGGACTTTGGATGTTGTATTACTTCCTGTTCTATCTGGGTTTGTAATAACAGCTGTCGGAATTGGCCCATAACCTGCATTTCCAAAACCAATCCAATTGTAATTCAAAGTAGTAGATTCAAAATTTATTGGGAGTACCATTGAAACAGTCGGATTTTTGTAAAAATAAATATTATCTATAAATACAGTCCCTGCAGTCGCACCTACCAACTTGAATTGAAAAATATCATTAATTGACATTCCCTTTGCAACAAAATCAGCCAATGGTATATCAATAGTCGTCCAAGAGTTAGCAGTTAAGGTTTTTACAATAGATTTTTCACCCGTAGCTCTACTAATTAAAAATATTTCTAAAGCACTTAGATTAGCAGTCCAAACATCCATATGAAGATATTGCATATTAGTTAAATCAGTTGTTGCAAACTCAATACCTTGGTAATTTAAATTACTGTATTGCAATATTTTGTCACCAGCCAAATCAAATTCTGCAAATTGTGTAGCTTGACCCCAATTAGGGTAAAAATTAGTATTTGCCAAGTTAGTATATCTAGAACTAAATATAGATACTACATCCCCAGCAATTCTACTTGGCTGTGTTGGAGCCGAAGCAGTTGGAGCCATAATAGCAGTCACTACAAAATCTTGTTCGTATACAGTAGGCTTAATGGCACCACTATAGGAAACAATTTTAATTTTGTACGTTCCAGCATTTGCATACACATGGGAAGTAGATTCTCCATTATTTACCTGAACTGGAACTTCATTAGAAACATCCCCAAAATACACTTCATAAAATAAAGCAAAATCAGCTGTTGCTTTAACAGTTACCTTTTTAGAAATCGCTCTGTCATTCTCAATGGTTACCACTAAATTTTCTGGAGATCTGAAGGAAACGTTGATTTGTTGAGTATTCTCTGTTTTCTTTCCAGTAATCCCTATAGCAATAACTTTAACAGTATAAATCCCTTCTCTATATATGTGCACAACCGAAGCTCCAGCATTTACAATGGCAGGTTGGGCAGTTCCATCTCCAAAATAGACTTCAAACTTAGTAGCGCCTTCTCCACGAGGTGTCAATGTTACTTTACCTGTATTGTCTTGAGTAATTGTTGCTAAAGCAGAGACTGCTGCTGGATCAGAAGTACTATTTAAGAAACTGGTGTCACCATCAATTCCTTCTGGAACACTACAACTTATTGTTACAGCTAACATTAATAGAAAGCTGAATAGTATTTTTATATTTTTCATAGTTATCTAAATTTATTAATTATATCCAGGATTCTGAACCAATTTAGTGTTTTGCAATTCTTTATATGGAATTGGGAAAACTTCGTTTTTACCCGCTTTAAATCCTCTTGAAGCTAATTTGGTAGCAGCATCTCCCCAACGAACTAAGTCAAAGAAACGGTGTCCTTCACCAGCTAATTCGGCTCTTCTTTCTGCTTTGATTGCAGCCAGAGAAACTGGAGTACTAGCAAGTCCAACTCTAGCTCTTACAGCGTCTAATAAAGCTTGCGCTCTAGCTCCTGTTCCACCTAAAGCTTCAGCTTCCATCAAATAGGAATCAGCCAAACGAATTACATATGAATTTTGTCTGTAATTTAGTACTGGCTCACCCGTTCCTGTTGTAACATCTGAACGTCTAGGAATGAATTTATTCAAGAAATAACCAGTATCTTGATAACCTCCAATGTAAGAAGCTTTTCCTCTAGCTTGTAAGTCTTTCATATCTAAAACCGTAGAAGCAAAACGAGGATTCGTTTTAATAAAATCATAAAAATCTTGTGTAAATACATTAAAACTCCATCCTGAAGGTAAATCTGGTGCATCAGAAGCAATTTTAGAATAGGTTCTTGGTCCACACATTACATTGGTAGAGTTCCCTTCATCTATTCCATTACCCCAATTTTCCCATCCAATACTTGAAGCATTAGTATGAGCAACTTCAAGAATAGATTCTGTATTGAATTTATTATTTACTGTCCATAGATCTCCAAAATTAGTTAGTAATCTATATCCATACTGACTAGTCCCACCTGGAGTTCCATTCACAGCTGCAAATTCAGCTGCAGCTTGAGTATTTTTATTTTGATACAAATACACTTTTCCTAATAAAGCACGCGCAGCACCTTTAGTAAAACGAGCTGATTCAGAAGCCGAAACAGTTGTTGGTAAATTCGTAATTGCTTCAGTCAAATCTTTTTCAATTTGAGCATAAACTGCAGTTGGTGCAGATTGGACTACAGAATAGAACTCTGAATTGGTCATTGGAACTGTAATCAAAGGAATGTTTTTAAACATTCTAACTAAGTTAAAGTAATAATTAGCACGCAAAGCTTTTGTTTCTGCCGTGTAACGATCAATTAAAGCGGCATCCATTGGTACAGAAGACAACTTAGTTAACAAATAATTGGCTCTAAAGATCCCTTGATAATGATCATTCCATAAACTAGACGGCACTATATTAGCGGTAATAGAATAATTAGAAAAACCTTGAATTCCAGCTCCATCCGAAGCACCACCACCACCTGCATAATGATCATCAGATCCGGCATTCATCATAGTTATCATATTCTCAAAACCACCTGAGTTTTTTCTCATTACATCATAAACGGCTACTAATCCCGCAAATGCTTGTTCTTGATTTTGATAGTAATTACTCTCCAGATTGGTACCTTTAGGTTCTACTTCTAGATACTCTTTAGAACATGAACCTAATGTTATAACTGTTGCAGTTACAAAAGATAATAATTTAATATTTATTGTTTTCATAATTTAATTTAGTATTAAAATTGAACATTTGCACCAAACATGAATGTACGTGCTTGAGGATAATATCCTCTATCAACACCCATAATGTTCCCTCCAATTTCTGGATCAAAACCTGTATATTTAGTCAACGTAAGTAGGTTTTCGCCAGTTACATAAAAGCGAACTTTTTGCGCTCCTACTTTGTTCACAAAACTTGATGGTAGCGTATATCCTAATTGAACCACTTTAAGACGGATATAATCACCTTTTTCTAAATAAAAATCAGAAGAATTACCGAAGTTTCCATTGGTGTCATTATTTGTCAATCTTGGATAGGTTGTAGAAGTTCCTGGACCTGTCCATCTTGATAATGCTTCTGTTTGATAATTAGCATTTAAAATGTCCAAACGTCTTATCCCTTGGAAAATATGATTTCCAGTTGCTCCTTGAGCAAAAGCCATCAAATCAAATCCTTTGTATTCAAAATTTAATGTTAATCCAAAAGTAAATTTAGGAAGTGGACTTCCAAGAAATTGCTTATCATCATTAGTAATTGCACCATCACCATTTGTATCTGTCCAACGGAAATCCCCAGGACTAGCATTTGGCTGGATTAACCCTCCTGCTGCATTAGTGTATGCATTAATTTCATCTTGATTTTGGAAAATTCCTGAAGTTTTAAAACCATAAAAAGAATTGTATGATTGACCAACTTGTGTTCTTGTAATTTCACCCATTGATTGAAATCCTGCCACACCATTAGTTATAAATTCTTTTCCTTGACCCAAGAATGTCACCTCGTTTTTAAGATAAGATACGTTACCATTAGCAGAGAAATTCAATTCTCCAATTTTTTTACGGTAACCCAATTCTACTTCGATACCTTTATTTTCCATGTCGGCAACATTTCCTAGAGGACTACCTGTTGCTCCTACATAACCTGGTAAATCAACATATTGTAGAATTCCAATTGTTTTTTTATTGTAATATTCAACGGTTAAGTTCAAATCATTAAACAATTTTGCATCAAAACCAACATTAAATTGAGAGGTCTCTTCCCATTTTAAATCTGGATTTGCTGGTGCGCTTGGACTGTTTCCAGAAGAAATTGTTGAACCAGCGCTACCAAAAGTATAGTTACGACCACCGTCAATTAATGCCAAGAAGCCGTTAGCTGCAATGGCATCATTCCCAACTACTCCGTAACCTCCTCTAATTTTAAGAGAGTTAACAATCTTATTTTCTTTCCAAAAACCTTCTTTAGAAACTACCCATCCAGTTGAGAAAGATGGAAAAATTCCAAATTTGTTATTAGGACCGAAATTAGAGGAACCATCTCTACGAATAATACCCGTAAACAAATATTTTTCATTGAATGAATAGTTCAAACGAGAAAACAATGAAGTCACTCGATGTTCTTGAGAAGTATAAGAAGCTCCTACACGTTGTGCTGTAGGTAATGGGAAATTAAATGATGCTTCTCTGAAATCATTAACTGGTAAATTAGTATGAGCTACATAAGAACCTCTTGTATTGTTATCTATGTAAACCCCTTGTCCAACTAATACAGTAAAATCATGTGCACCAATATTTTTAGTATACGATGCTGTGTTCTCTATATTCCAAGCAAATGTTTGGTTAGTAGCACGAGTTAAACTATTTTGTGAAGATAATACTGTAGGACTTAAATAAAATTTAGGTGTAAATGCCTCATCTCCCCAATACGCAATTTTTCCTCCCATAGAAGATCTAATTTTAAGATTTTCTATTGGTTTGATTTCAGCAAAAACATTTCCAATAAAATCGTCAGACCAATTGTAGTTTCCTAGACGTGTATTTACATAAGCAACTGGATTTGACATTTCTTGTCCTACTATAGAAGATATACCGTAAGGATTACCATTAGCATCTCTAAAAACAGGATTACTCGTATAAATTGAAGAATTAGATACAATAGGATCGGTGATTACAACTGGAGTAATTGGATCTAAATTCAAAGCTGAACTTAATGGCCCACCAAATTCACTATTTGTATTTCCTAAACCTACTCCTTTTTGATGCGTATAACCTAATGTTTGTCCAATTTGGATTTTATTACTCAAATTATGAGTGGAGTTCAAACGAATACTTTTCTTATTGAAATTAGAAATTGGTTTAGCAACAATTCCTTGTTGATCTTGAACGCTAAATGAAGCAAAGAAAGTAGAAATATCATTTCCACCACTAAAACTTACTTCATGATTGGAACGTTGAGCATCATCACTGAAAATCTGTTTTTGCCAATCTGTACCTTTACCCAAAGCAGTTAAATCAGAATAAAGAATAGGACCACCTCCTGCAACAGATTTCTCATTCATCAAAGCTCCATATTGAGTTGCATTCAATAATTTAAGTGTCTTTTCTGGAGCAGATACACCAGTAAAACCAGTATAATTAACACTAATTTTTCCTGATTTTCCTTTCTTTGTTGTTACTAAAATAACTCCTGAAGCAGCACGAGCACCATAGATTGCCAAAGAGGCTGCATCTTTTAGTACCTCAATTGATTCAATATCGGATTGATTAACAAAACCAATACCACCCGAATCAACAATAACTCCATCAACAACCCATAAAGGATTGTTTCCTCCATACGTATCAAAAGTAGTTAAACCTCTTACACGTACTGTTGATGCAGCACCTGGTTGACCAGATTGTGCAGCAATAGTAACTCCAGAAACTCTACCTTGAAGTGTTTGTTCTATTCTACCATTAGGAACTTTCTCTAAATCTTTAGCTTTAACACTAGAAATTGCACCAGTTACAACACTCTTCTTTTGAGTACCATATCCTACTACAACTACTTCATTTAAATCTTGAGATTGGGATTTTAACCTAAAAGTCAAGGAATTTTTACCATTAACAGATTGTTGAACAGTTGTATACCCAATAAAGCTAACAACTAAAATCCCTTTGCTAGGCGACTTAATTTCAAATGCACCGTCAAAATCGGTTGTTGTAGCCTTATTTGTTCCTTTTAATAAAACGGTAGCCCCTGGAATAGACAAACCACTTTCGTCATACACTTTCCCCTTTACGACAAGATCCTGAGCTTGTACATAAATAGTGAAAAACAAAGACAAAAAACAAAAAATAAATAATTTCGTTAATTTCATTTTTCTTAAATTTTGGTTAATTAATTAGTAATTTGGCACAATATTATTGTTTTAATTTCAAATAAAAGAAAAAAAAATCTATACAAAAACACATCAAAGGTCAATATTTAGAAATACAAAAACACATCAAAAAATTTTTAATAAATTGATTATTAATGTTTTAAAAATATAATAAATATATTTGCAAAAAAAACAAAAGTAAAAGTAACTTACAAATTGTAATTTGAATTAAATTAGCAAAAATTGAACTTTTCATATCCTATGTTTTACAAAATTTATCTATGAAAAACCTAAAAAACCGCTCTTTACTTGTATTGTTTTTATTGCTTCATTCTGTATTTTTGGGTCAAGTAAAAAGTATTGGGATTCCAGAAATTAGAAACTACAAAAGGACGGATTACAAAGGAGGTACCCAAAACTGGAACATAGACCAAGATTTAAATAACAATTTATATTTTGCCAATAACGATGGAATGTTCATGTTTGACGGGACCGTTTGGTCTAAATATGTACTTCCTAATAAATCCGTTGTAAGATCTTTAAAAACCCATTCCTCGGGAAAAATATTTGTAGGAGGTTATAATGAATTTGGCTACTTTAAACCGGATAGTAATGGAAAATTAGTCTATTTTTCATTGTCTAGATTTCTGAAAGAGAAGAATAATAGTACAATTGATATTGTCTGGAAAATACATCAACTCAAAAACGAAATAGTGTTTCAATCGTTTAATGCAGCCTATATTTATAAAAACAACCGGATACAAATACTAAAAGCACCTACTCGATTTCAATTCTCGTTTTTGGTAAAGAACACTTTGTATTTTCAGGATATCAATAAAGGAATTTTAAAATATAGAGATGGTAATTTAATTGCAATTCCTAACTCAACTCAACTCAATAATACAGAAGTATGGGGAATGTTTCCAATAGACAATAAAATAATTATAACCACACTTGATAAAGGACTCTTTATTTATCAAAACAACAAAATAACCCCTTGGGAAACTGATGCAAATTTGTTCATCAAAAAAAATAGCGGTCTTGGCGGGGCCTCTATGAAAAATAATCATATTGTGCTGAATTCAGTTGTAGATGGGGTTATAATTTGCGATCGTAATGGAAAAATTATACAACATATCAACCGAAAAAAAGGCTTGCAAAACAACACCTCTTTAACTTCATTCATCGATAAAAATGATAACCTTTGGTTGGGATTAGATAATGGTATCTCATTTATTAATGAAAATTCCCCTTTTACTTTTTTTGGATCGAGTTACAATTTAAGTACTGTTTATGCTACCATTGTACATAAAGGCATTTTGTATGTAGCAACTAACCAAGGTGTGTTTTACCATAGATGGAGTAATCCGTTTAAAGAAGAGGATTTTCAATTGATTAGTGGAACGGAAGGTCAAGCTTGGAATTTGCAACTTATTAATGGTACACTGTTATGCGCCCATAATAGAGGAGCATTTATTTTAAGTGGGAACACAATAGTAAAAACTCTAGACAATACTGGATACTGGAGTTTTAAAAGTGTACCGGGAAAGCCTGATAAAATAATAGCATCCAATTATAATGGTTTTTCGCTATTAGAATTTACAAATGGAAATTTGTTTTTTAAAAATCAGATAAAAGGGTTTTCAAAATCAGTAGGTGAATTTGAAGTTTCCAATACTAGTGCATGGGTAAAAAAAGATGATGTATTATATCAATTAAAATTTGATATTAATTATTCGAGATTTTTATCTGTAATTAAACACAAAAAACTATCTGAAATAGATAAAGGTATTACAAGTGTTCAACGTATTAAGAACACTATTGTATTTCAACACAATAATCATTTTTATACCTACTCAGAAAAGAAAAACACATTTGAACCAAATGCATTTCTGACAAAAATTTTTCAAAAAATTCCTAAAACCAATACAATTTTTGAAGATAAAGCTGGAAATATTTGGTATGTAATTAAAGAAACTTTAGGGGTTTTAAAAAAGAATAATAACGGGACATACACTAATACTAGTAACCCTTTTTTAAATTTCACACAGTATTTAGTATACAATAACTTATCTATAAATACACTTGATTCTCATAATATATTTATTGGACTAACTGACGGACTAGTTCACTATGACTCCGATCAATTAAACAACATTAATAGTAAACCAAAGGTGTTTATTCAAAATTTCACAACTCAAGAAGCTACAATTTACAACAGTTTAAAAATATCCCTTGACAACAAAATCACAATTCCCTACGAATCAAATTTTGTCAAATTTAGATTTTCATCTCCTACATTTGAAAATATAGAAAATATAAAATATTCCTATAAATTAAATGGATTTGACGAGGAATGGAGTAACTGGTCGTCGGCAACAATTAAAGAATATACTAACCTGAGAGAAGGGAAGTATACAATGAATGTTAAAGTGAAAAATAGTTTTGGAATTATTTCAGATACTGATTCAATCCCATTTACGATTTCCCCGCCTTGGTACAGACATTTTATTGCTTATCTATTTTATCTTATTTTGATAGGAGCAACCATTCGAGTAATACGAGATAGAATTAAAATTAAGATTCGAAGAAATAAATATTACGAAACGATAGAGCAACGTCGATTGTATTTAGAAAAAGAAGCTCGAATTCGTCAAGAACAATTTAATTTAGAGAAAGAAATTGAAAAATTAAAAAACGACAAACTACAGCTCAATTTATTAGCAAAAGATAAAGAATTGGTTACCAACTCGCTTCAGGTTGTGAAAAAAAATAAAATCCTGAATGGGATAATGCAGCGTTTGAAAGATATTGACACATCCGCATTTGACGAGACTAATAAATTCCAATTTGAAAAATTAAGAAAAAGTATTCTAAAAGAAGTGAATTCAGATAAAAGTTGGAAGGATTTAGAAAAGCACATTAAAAATGTACATTTTGAATTTCTTAAACGATTAAAAGAAAAACATCCTACAATTTCTCCAAGAGAATTGGATTTGTCTACCTATTTATTAATGAACATGTCAACAAAGGAAATCTCTGAAATTATGAATATTTCAGGAGGTGGTGTAGAACTTGCTCGTTATCGTTTGAGAAAGAAATTGGACCTTGAAAAAAAGGAAAGTTTAACAGGGTATCTAATGCGAATTTAAATAACAAGTACCTCTATTTTTAAATTAGATCTAAAGTTCGCTCTAAAGCCATTCCTCTAGATCCTTTAATTAATAAGGTACTCTGATTGATTTTTTGTTCATTTATATAAGCTGCTAAATCTTCATAAGTTGCATGAAAATGAAAATTTTCAGCATTTAAGCGATTTGCAAAAAAATCAGCACCAACAAAATGACAAACAATTTCTTTTTGATTTAACAATGAATCCACTATGTTTTTGTGCTCTGCAAAACTTTCTTCGCCTAATTCAAACATATCGCCTAATATTGCTATTTTGTTCGAATTATCTAGTTGTTTGAAATTTTCAATTGCTACAGCCATACTACTCGGGTTAGCATTGTAAGCATCTAAAATGATTTGATTTGTCCCTTTAGTTATCAATTGCGATCGATTATTCTCTGGGACATACCCTTCTAAAGCTGATTTTATTTGCTCGTACGGAATTTTGAAGTAATTCCCTATAGCAATGGCAGCATTAAGATTATTAGCATTGTATAAGCCAATTAAATGTGATTTAATTTTCAAATCTTGTAGCGTCACCGTCACAAATGGATTAGCAGTGACTTCTGATACAGTCACATTGGCTTCCAATTTATTAACTCCAAAGGTATAGTGATTAATAGCTCTCGTTTTTTCTACCTGAATAGCATCATCTAAATTCACAAAGGCTAGTTTACTATTGTTAGATAAAAAATGATACATTTCACTTTTTCCTTGAATTACCCCCTCAACGCCTCCAAATCCTTCCAGATGTGCTTTACCAAAATTAGTAATATAACCAAAATCGGGCTGAGCTAAATCACACAAAAACTCGATTTCTTTTTTATGATTAGCCCCCATTTCTACTATCCCAATTTCTGTTTCAGTAGTAAACGAAAGTAATGTCAAAGGAACTCCAATATGATTGTTTAGATTTCCAATTGTAGCCTTAGTTCTGTACTTTGAAGAAAGTACAGCATATATCAACTCTTTAGTGGTGGTCTTACCGTTACTTCCGGTTAACGCAATAATTGGCAGTTTCAAATAATTCCTATGGAACTTGGCTAACTCTTGTAGCGCTTGAAGACTATCCTCAACCAATATAGTTCTATGATCTATATAAAAATCCGAATTGTCAATTACAACATAGGCCGCCCCTTTTTCAAGCGCCTCTTTAGCAAATGTGTTGGCATCAAAATTCTCGCCTTTTATGGCTACAAATAATGAATTGGGCTGAATTTTTCTTGTATCAATTGAAACCGATATACATTTTAAAAATAAATCATGAATTTTTGAGATATCCATATACTTGAAAATTTTATAAACAAAAAGCCCTAAGAAGGGCTTTTGTTAGAATGGTTTAAAACTAATTCCTAGGTCTTTTTTTATTTTGTGATTTTGAACCCACTCTTGACATAGCGCATCTAAAACCAATATAATCTGTAGCCATATCTTGAGGAAAATACCTTCTCTGCGCTGGATCTAACCAATAGGCTCTATCTCTCCATGATCCGCCTTTATAAACTCTAACATTGTCATTTACCAATGTAGTTCTCTTGTTTGAGTTGTCAGATCTTCTAACCATTCTGCCTAAACTATCTACGGTCACATTATTCTTAGGAGAGTTGTACATGTTTTTAGCATCTTTGCTCGAACCTAAAGTTCCAAACTTATATTCTTTACTAGATTGTTGATCTCCATCTCTGTAGTTCAAATTATTACTTCTATCGAAATTTTGTCTTAAATAGGTTTCATTCTCATCGATAGGAACTTGAACTATTTGTCCTGGTAACGAACGTGCAATTATTTTTCCATTACTTAAAGTATCATATTTTATAGTTTTTAGAGTAACTATTTCTACTTTACCATCTTTACCAATTTTATTTTTAGTATACTGATTTCCTCTGAAATAATTAAAATCGTTGTATTCATTATCTACAATAGGTCTATAAACATCGGCAACCCATTCTGCTACATTACCCGCCATATCATACAAACCAAAATCGTTTGCTGGATATTTTTTTACTTGGTTTGTAATATCAGCGCCATCATCTGACCAACCTGCTATACCACCGTAATCACCATTACCTTGTTTAAAATTAGCTAACTGATCTCCCATTGTTTTGCGTTTTCCAGAACGAGTATATTGTCCAGACCAAGGATACTTCTTTTGTCCTTTATATACATTATACTCTCTTTGTCCTACATCAGCTGCTGCCGCGTACTCCCATTCAGATTCTGTTGGCAACCTATATTCAGGCAAAAACAATCCAGAAGATCTTTGTACGTATATGTTTTTGGGTTCAATTACTTTTCCATTTTTGTCTGTATTCAACTTTTTAGGATCCGACTCTTTTTTCCCTTTTAGTACTATTGATTCATCGCCTCCATAAACAGATGTAGGAGAATTTAAATACGCTTCGGTATTAAATGAATTTTCTGAAGTAACATCAAGTATCTTAGCATCTTTTTTTAAATATCCGTTTTTCTCTAACAAACCTTCATTTACACGATCCGTCCTCCATTTACTAAACTCATTTGCTTGAATCCAATTCACCCCTACAACAGGATACTGAGAATACGAAGGATGTCTTAAATAATTGTTAGTCATATTCTCACTATAACCCAATCGATTTCTCCAAACTAAAGTATCAGGTAAAGCTCCTTCATATATATTTTTATAATTTTCTTCAGTTGGGGGGAAAACTTTTTTTAACCAATTTAAGTATTCGAGATACATCAAGTTGGTTACTTCTGTTTCATCCATATAAAAGGATTGTACGTGTTGTTGAGTGGGGGTATTATTCCAATCATGCATAACATCATCCTGAACTTTACCCATGGTAAAAGTTCCTCCCTCAACAAATACCAGTCCAGGTCCTGCTGGCTGCTCAGTCATTTTTTTCGATGCACTTTTTTTATTTACTACATCCCATCCAGTTGCTCTTGAGCCGCCTATACTTAAGCCCGATGACTTGTTATTACAACTAGTAGCACCTAATATTATTACTAAAGACAGAACTAATTGGAAAAATTTTCTAGTATTCACTTTCATGTTTATTTATAAAATATGTTTGTCACCTGTTCTCTACAAAATAAATTGGTTTGAGGAATTTAATTCAAAAATAGCTTTTAAACACTAACCTTAGACAACAAAACGCAAATTTATAATTTTTATTATTAAAATTAAACTTTGAACTGGATATTTAGTTTCTAAATCGAGATGTAAATGACTCTTTTAATATAATCCCATTTTTTATTTCGAATTGAATTACAATAAAAAATCAAAATTAATGTTATACCCTTAAAATTAAAAAATTAATTCCGCACAAAAAGTCTTTTACATGTTTGGAATTAACTACCTTGTGGATTGAAAATAATTTAAAAAAAATTACTTTTGTTTATCAAACATCATTTTAAAATGAATAAATATATCTTTTTAATTTCCTGCATTATTACTTTTTCGATTAGTAATGCACAACAAAGAGTCATTACTACAAGTACTCCATTCTTGATGGTCGCTGCTGATGCAAGATCGGCAGGAATGGCCGATATAGGTATAGCTACTTCATCTGATGTTTTTTCTCAACAGTGGAATCCTGCAAAATTTGCATTTGCAACATCAGAACAAGGACTTTCAATAAGCTACACCCCCTATTTGACTGATTTAGTTAATGATATTTCATTAGGGCAAATTTCCTATTTCAATAAAATAAATGATCGAAGTGCATGGGCAACTAGCTTACGTTATTTTGGTCTTGGAAATATTGAATTGCGTAATGATCCCTATGAACAAGCTAATGTAGTTTCTCCAAACGAACTAGCACTTGACGGTTCCTATTCCTTACAGATAAGCAAAACATTTTCTATGGCGGTAGCTGGACGTTATATTCGTTCCAATTTAAATTTTCCAACGCAAAATAATGATGCCACATCAGCAACTTCGTTTGCTGTAGACGTAGCAGGATTTTATCAATCTGAAGAAAAGGTATATACCCATTTTAACGGAATTTGGAGAGCTGGATTTAATATTCAAAATTTAGGTCCAAAAATAAATTATGACAACGCCGATGATAGAAATACCGGCTATTTTTTACCCGCCAACTTAAAAATCGGAACGGGATTTGAATTTATTTTTGATGATAACAATAAGTTAACAGCCAATTTAGAACTGAATAAATTATTAGTGCCTTCTCCCCAAAATGCTGATATAAATGGGGATGGGACAACTACCACCTTGGAGAACGAGCAAACAAAGAATAATTACATAAATACAGGATGGGTATCGGGAATTTTTGAATCTTTTGGCGATGCTCCAGATGGTTTTAGTGAAGAACTAAAAGAAATCACATATGCAATTGGTACTGAATATGCATTTAAAGATTCATTTATGGTACGTGCAGGATATTTCCATGAGAATCCAGATAAAGGGGCTAGAAGTTATTTCTCCATGGGAGCAGGATTCAAATACACCTCTACAAGAATTGATGTTTCCTATTTATTCTCGACTTCAAAAATAAAAAATCCATTAGAAAATACACTTCGCTTTTCTTTGACTTTTAACTTTGGAGACAATTACGGACTCAATTAATCAATAGAATAAACTAAAAATCACAATCCAAATTTCAAATGAAATTTGGATTTTTTTTCCCAAATAAAAAATGAACAAAGTAACTATCACAACCAACTTTGATGTTTTTGAAACAATTCAAGAACTTCCAACAGACATTCAAAATTTAATGCATGAAGCAGTGGCGATTAGAAAAACTGCCTATGCTCCCTATTCACACTTTAAAGTAGGAACGGCAATTCTATTGGACAACGGAGAAATTATTGTAGGTTCCAATCAAGAAAATGCCGCCTACCCTTCAGGTCTTTGTGCAGAGAGAGTTGCTGTTTTTTATGCTGGAACGAAATACCCCGAAGCCAAAATACTAAAAATGGCTATTTCAGCTTCTTCTGACAATACTACCACAAGTGCTCCAATTCCACCCTGTGGTGCTTGCCGACAATCAATAGCTGAATACGAGATAAAACAAAATACCCCAATAGAAATCTATTTTATGGGAGAAATTGGCTCCATATACAAATCAGATTCCCTTAAAAACTTATTACCACTTCTTTTTGATAAAAAGTTCCTGTAAAATACTCAAAAAATAGCATATTAATTTTAGTGCTAAGTTGGAATGTCTTATTTTTGCACTTCGCAAATTTGTGTGAGGAAACTATTTTGCGTTATTAGGTACAATTGATAACACAACATTATTCAAATGAAAGAAGTTACAAAAGAAGTTTATTTAAAGTGGT
>JACCDQ010457461.1_pt1 | contig 22940 bp, 19 predicted proteins | sample 7446031 | NCBI WGS metagenome assembly JACCDQ01 (sample SAMN15323442, study PRJNA562643) | freshwater metagenome | isolation source: river surface water | place: USA:Blue River Watershed | collected 2017-08-17 | reverse complement strand
CCAAAGTCATGCGCACCATGCCCCGCGTCTAAAGTAACTTTGAATTTTGTATTTTGACTATACGTTTCTAATGATAACACTAGAAAAAAGAAAGGAATGAAAACTTTAATTTTAGTAATAAAAGACATATATCTAGAATGTTAATTTTAAACAACCATTATGGTTTTAAATTATTTATTTGACTATTTTTGCCGAAAAATAATATGTAAGTTTGACACATCAAGAAACAAACCATATTTTTACAAAAATAGCATTTAAACCTTTGCGTACAAACTTATTTAATATCGTTTTATTATCCTTTTTCCTAACAATTGGATCCAGTAATTTGTATTCTCAGGATATCAATAAAAAATCTACTTCAATTACACCTAAAAAGGACACTAAAAACACTTCTGAAACAGAATTAAAGAGTATAAAAACGCAATCTGACACCATCAAAAAAGACACCCTAAAATCTAAAAAAGCATTTTTAGAAGGTAAGGTAAAATACAAAGCTCAAAATTATACTAAAATAGATCAGAAGAAAAAGCATGTCACATTGTATGATAAAGCTGAATTGTACTATCAGGATGTAGAATTAAAATCTGGAATTATTCTTTTAAATTATGAGAAAAATGAAGTATATGCAGGAAGAATTAAAGACTCTACAGGAAAATACACGCAATTTCCCAATTTTAAACAAGGAGCTAATGTTGTAGAACCTGATTCTATTCGATTCAATTTTAAAACTAAAAAAGCTATTATTTGGAATTCCAGATCGGATCAAGGCGAATTTAAAATAAAAGCAGCTCTAACCAAAAAAGAAAATGATTCTGTTTATTTTTTAAAAGGAGCACGATTTACTACTTCTAAGGATGTTGACAACCCCGAATATTATTTCCAAACTAATAAAGTAAAATTTGTTCCTGGAAAAAAAGTTGTTACAGGCTTTACCAATATGGTAATTGCTAATGTCCCAACTCCTATTGCGTTGCCTTTTGCTTTTTTCCCGATGTCAAAAGAAAAAAGTATCTCAGGAATTCTTTTACCAAGTTATAACGACTCAAACACAAGAGGGTTTTCTTTGCAAAACGGAGGATATTATTTTGCTTTAAGTGACCATTATGATTTAACCCTGCTTGGAGATTATTATACTAACGGGAGTTATGGAATGCGATTGGAATCAAACTATGCAAAACGATATAATTATCGAGGAAATCTAAATATTCGATTTGAAAATTTAGTCACGAGCGAAAGGGGTTATCCAGATTATACAAAACAAAAAATTTATAACATACAGTGGTCACACTCTAGGGACAGTAAAGCCAATCCAAACTCAAGTTTTTCAGCTTCTGTTAACATGGGGAGTAGTAAATATTTTAAACGTTCGATTAATCAGCTAAATATTGGTTCAAATTTAAACAATACCCTTAGCTCTTCTGTATCTTACAGTAAAACATTTAGCAGTTTAGGCCCACAAGCACGACTTTCATTAACAGCAACACATTCACAAAATACTCAAACAGAACAAATCGACATGTCCTTGCCTACACTACAGTTTAGTATAGATCGTATGTATCCTTTTGTAAAAAAAGATGGTGTAAAAAAAGGGTTTTTCAAAAATATCAACTTACAATATGATTTAAGTGCTAGAAATAGTATTACTACTACTGACTCTTTATTTTTTAAACCAAAAATGTTTGAAAATGCCAAAGTTGGTTTACAACACACTATTCCTTTGAGTACAAATTTTAAACTATTCAAATACTTTAGTGCCTCTTCATCATTAAATTACAAAGAAGTTTGGTATACCAAAACCATAAAAAAAGAATACAACAGTACTCTAGGCAAAGTAGTTGATAGTGAAATAAAAGGCTTTGATGCATATAGAACCTATTCCTTTTCATCAAGTCTTGGAACAACAATTTATGGAACTTTTAATTTTGGATCAACTAAAAAAATTCAAGCTATTCGTCATGTAATGAGACCATCTATAAGCTATAGTTATACCCCTAGTTTTGCTAAATACTACGATACTTACGCCATGGATGGTAGCGGGACAATGTTAAAAGAATATTCACGATTTGAAGGAGGTATTTTTGGTGCTCCAGGAAATACCAACTCTAACATACTTGGATTTGAGTTGAGCAACACTTTTGAAGCTAAAGTTACCGATCGTGATAGTACTAAAACAGAGCCTAAAAAAGTAATGCTCCTTAACAATCTTAACTTTTCAACAAGTTATGATGTGAATGCTGACGGAGTAAAAACCTTGGCATGGTCTCCTGTACGTGTTAGCGGAGGTACACAATTTTTTGATAATAAAATGAATATTAATTTCGGAGCTACTTTAGATCCATATGCTATTGATAACTCTGGGAAAAGAATTAATAGTTATAATATTAATAATGGAGGTAGCTTGTTTCGAATGACTAGTGCTAATATGACTTTAAATTACGCTCTTTCTAGTTCTGACAAAACAAAATCAAAAAATGACAACAACCAAACACAACGAAACGGAGGTCGTGAAGATGATTTGTTTGGAAGACCAAATTTAGGAAACCATCAGGTAAGTCAATTTGATGATACCGAAAACAAAGGAGAAGATACTATATCAGAATTTTTTCATTCAAAATTACCTTGGGACATGACTTTTGCTTATTCGTTAACTTACGGAAACAACAATAGGGAAAAGAAAATTATTGGTAATTCAATAATGATTTCTATCAATGCCGATTTAACTCCAAAATGGAAAACAGGAATCTCAACTGGATACGATTTTGTCCAAAAAGGAGTTACCTATACCCAACTCCGTTTTGAAAGAGATTTATTAAGCTGGAGAATGGATTTTAACTGGTCACCTTTTGGGACGTATGCCAACTGGGGGTTCTTTATTGGAATCAAGTCTGGAGTATTGAGTGATATTAAATGGGACAAACGAAGCACTATAATAAGATAATTAATACATTATGAAAAAAATAATTTTTACTGAAAAAGCACCCGCTCCAATTGGTCCTTATAACCAAGCTGTAGTGATAGGAAATACCCTTTACAGCTCTGGACAAATTGCGATTAATCCAGCTAATGGAGAATTAGTTATCGACACTATCGAGGTAGAAACTAAACAAGTAATGGAAAATATGAAAGCTGTTTTAGAAGCAGCAGGAATGACATTTGAAAATGTAGTAAAATCAACAATATTCATTTCAAATATGAATGACTTTGGTGCTATAAATTCTATTTACGGAGCTTATTTTAACGAAAAAACCGCTCCAGCTCGTGAAACGGTTCAAGTGGCTTGTTTGCCTAAAAATGTAAATGTTGAAATCTCTATGATTGCAGTGCTATAGCATTGAGTAATAATTGTGCCGTTGCCTCATTAGTAGCCAATGGCACATTATGTACGTCACAAACACGAATTAACATATTAATATCAGCTTCATGTGGATGACTTGACAATGGATCTTTAAAAAAGAAAACCATTTGAGTTGTACCTTCCGCTACTCTACCAGCTATTTGTGCATCACCTCCTAAAGGTCCTGAAAGCATGCGCTTTACTTTAAAACCTGCTTCCTCAGCCTTACCTCCGGTGGTTCCTGTGGCTATCAATTTGATTCTTTCTTGCTGTAAAATAGATTTATTTTTAATTAAAAACTGAACTAAATCATTTTTTTTTCCGTCATGTGCAATTACAGCAATTTCCATATTCTTTTTTATTTGTTAGCAACGTGATAAGCTATCAATCCATCAATTGGTCTTCTCAATACATTCCCTAATTTAATTTGGTATTTTTCAAAAGTGATCTCTAACTCCTCTTTCAAATAGAATGCAATAGATCCTACAAAATGAACAGGGACTTCTTGATAATTATCGTATTGTCTAATATAATTTTTCACAAAAGATTTCATCCCTTTATAAATGATTTTTTTACAGAAAGGATCTTCCTTGTGCTGAATTAAAAATTTAGCAAAGGTCGCGAGATAGGCATTGGGATTAGCTTCTTTATACAATTTACTTTTGATATAATCTGGAGACATATCGTATTCTTTTTCAAACTCCACTGCCAAATGTTGCGGCATTTTATTGAAATAATATTTTCTAATCAATTCTTTACCAAAAACATTACCACTACAATCATCCATAACAATGTATCCCAAAGATTGTACTTTTTGATGTAATTGTTTACCGTCAAAATAACTACAATTAGATCCAGTCCCTAGAATACTTACAATAGCACTCTCTCCTTTTGGAGTAGTTGCATATACTGCCGCATAGGTATCTTCTTCAACTATCACAGTGGCATTGATAAAATAGGATTGGAAAACTTGAGTAAGAAAAGCTTTCATTCTATCTGTTCCACAACCTGCTCCATAAAAGAACAAATGAGTTGCATTATTTTTATTTTGTAAGATATCAAAACGATCATTCAATCGTTCAACAACTTGTTCTTCATCAAGAATTTCAGGATTCAAACCTAAGGTTTGTGTAGTAAACAATACTTTTCCATTATCATCTATCGCAATCCAATCAGCTTTGGTAGAACCACTATCAACTATTAATTTCATCTTTTGTTTTTTTTGGGGTTTTGTTTTGAATTTTGGAAATATATACTAATCTATAAAATTAACTATTAAATAGTTCAAAATAAGAAATAAAAATCCCGTTACGAACTAATAACGGGATTTATTATGAGTATTCTTTAAATTATTTTAATCCAGCAATATGAACAGATAAATCAATAAGTTTACTTGAATATCCATATTCATTATCGTACCAAGAAATAATTTTGAAGAAAGTAGAATTCAAACCAATTCCAGCTTTTGCATCAATGATAGAAGTTCTTGAATCTGATACAAAATCATTTGATACAACATCATCTTCGGTAAATCCTAAAATTCCTTTCATCGTAGTTTCAGAAGCCTTTTTCAAAACAGCCATAATCTCAGCATACGAAGTTTCTTTAGCCAATTTTACTGTTAAATCTACTGCAGAAACATCAACAGTAGGAACACGCATTGACATACCTGTTAATTTTCCGTTTAATGAAGGAATTACAACTCCTACTGCTTTTGCAGCACCTGTAGAAGAAGGAATCATGTTCACTAAAGCTGAACGACCTCCTCTATAATCTTTTCTAGAAGGACCGTCATTAGTCATTTGAGTTGAAGTAGTCGCGTGAACTGTTGTCATTAAACCTTCAACAATTTCAAAATTATCGTGAATTACTTTAGCTAATGGAGCTAAACAGTTTGTTGTACAAGAAGCATTAGAAACAACTAAATCAGAAGCTTTTGCAGTTTCATGATTTACTCCCATTACAAACATTGGAGCATCAGCTGAAGGAGCAGAAATAATTACTTTTTTAGCACCTCCTTTTATATGTTCACTTGCAGTTTCAACAGTAGTGAAAAAACCTGTACATTCTGCAACTACATCCACACCTACTTCATTCCATTTCAAATCCGCTGGGTTTCTTTCAGCAGTTACACGGATGTGTCTTCCATTTACATATAACTTACCTTCTTTAACTTCAACAGTCCCATTAAAACGACCGTGTACTGAATCATATTTTAAAAGGTATGCTAAGTGGTCTACTTCTAACAAATCATTGATTGCTGCTACTTCAACATTGTCTCTGTTGAAAGATTCTCTAAATACAATTCGTCCTATTCTTCCGAAACCGTTTATTCCTAATTTTACTTTTGACATTTTAATTTAATTTTAGTTTATTTAGTGTTTTAATTTACTATTTATAGGCTACTTTTAGATTGATACAATATCTGAAACACGTAACAATTCTCTATCAATTTCTGAATGCCCCTTGATAGCTTGTTCTAAAGGAGTCAATGTAATCTTATCAGCAATAATACCAGCCATCAAATTAGATTTACCCTCTAACAAAGACTCTACTGCTTTAACTCCTAATCTACTTGCTAATACCCTATCAAAACAAGATGGAGAACCTCCTCTTTGCATATGACCTAATACAGATACTCTGACATCATATTCAGGTAAATTGGATTCCACATAATCTTTCAATTCAAAAACGCTTTTTCCAATTTTGTCCCCCTCAGCAATTACTACAATACTTGATGATTTTCCTGTAGCTTTACTTTTCTTCAGCGAATCTAATAAACGATCTAATCCCATATCTTCTTCAGGAATCAGAATTTCTTCAGCGCCAGCCCCAATACCAGCATTTAAAGCAATATGCCCAGCATCACGTCCCATTACTTCAACTAAAAATAATCGGTTATGTGAACTGGCTGTATCACGAATTTTATCAATTACTTCAACGACTGTGTTTAAAGCAGTATCGTATCCTAGCGTATGACTTGTTCCAAAAATATCGTTATCAATGGTACCTGGAATTCCAATTACTGGAAAATTGAACTCTGAATTAAATATCAAAGCACCTGTAAAACTTCCATCTCCACCAATAACAACAAAGGCGTCAATCTCTGCTTTTACTAAATTGTCATAAGCCTTTTTTCTTCCTTCAGGAGTTTTAAATTCCATAGAACGAGCCGACTTTAAAATAGTACCTCCTTTGTTGATAATGTTGTTTACTGTTCGAGGCCCCATCTCTTTGAAGTCTCCCTCAATCATTCCTTGATATCCTCTATAAATTCCTATACATCCAATATTATGAAATGCACAAGTTCTAACTACTGATCGTATGGCAGCATTCATACCTGGAGAATCTCCTCCAGATGTTAAAACACCTATTTTTCTTATCTTATTTGGCATCATTTTAGTTATTTGGCGTAAAATTAATAAACGTGGTTTAGTTTCAAAGCGATGTCTTAAATAAATTAACGAAACCTTCTTGAATTCAATCGTTTTCGTTGATAAGTTTTCAAAAAGTCATCAAAAATTAACTTTTTTTAAAAAAACACAGCTATTTAGTTCGTTTTTAATAATTTATAAAAAAATCATCCATTATCTATTAGTCTTCTTCTGGAATTATGGCTTCCTGATTACTTTTAGGCACTTCTTTATTTGTCTTTTTTGAATTCGAAAAACGAATATAATTAGGGGTCATTTCTGAATCTTGGTCTAAATACTCTGACGGAATTGTTTCAAAAACACGTTGCTTTTTAAACATTTTAGTCACTAGCTCTTTAAAAGTATCAAAATCTACCTCATACGAAATACCTGCCCCTTGAGTATAACCAATTCCCTGACCTATGTAATTTACATCATTTTCTTTATTAAAAAACCTCAAGTTCATTGTTCCCTCATCATTTAAACGCCATAATATTTCCAAATTCCCTACAAAAGCTGTTTGATTAATTCCTCCAAAAGGGACTCCAAATTTACCATTGATAGTCAGTCTGTCATTAATTTTAGATGAAATTAATGCCTCAAACCGTCCATCTGTTTCTTTACCTAGCCTTTTATCAGCGCCTACAAGATTAATCCCTACATTAAACTTTTCATCGTCGGATTGTATCACATTACCCAGTAAGCCTGTCGCGGTTTCAAACAAACTACCTGACAAATCTGTTTTACTGATTCCTTCAGAACTCAAGAAACTACCTGATGATAATAAATATAGTGCTTGCGTTTGACGCACTTCTTTATCATATAATTTAGTTTGTATCTCTGATTTTAAAACATTACTTACAGTTGGAAAATCAATATTAAAATCAGGATCCGGACTCATTAAATCTCCCTTAATTCCAATCACTACTTCAACCGGAACTTTCTTATTGAATGAGGAATTATCTATCAATAAAGAAGGATTAGCGGTAGTTTTGTACACCGCTTCTAAATTAAGTTGAGCCTTTAGAGGATTTCCATCCCAAGAAATAGAACCTCCTTTTTTAACTGTAAATTTTTTAGTAATACCTGTTGTTCTAAAATTATATGTTCCTTCATAGGCCTGAAAATCCCCCCACATATTAAATTTACCCAAAGTATTAATCTTAAATAACAACGATCCATTTCCCTTACCCTTCATTCCGTGTCCTGAATTTCGATCTAAAATAACCTCTACTTCAGCATCTGGCGTGATATCAAAATCAAACTCTAATTCTAAACCATTATAATCTCTAACTTTCTCAACAATTCCTTGTTTCAAATTGAATTTTTCTTTTGCTGTGATAAAATGCATGAAAGCATTATCACTTACACTTTCTGTATTATTGATTGGAATTTTAATTGCTGTTCCTTTCTCTGACTTAGCATCAACCTTAACAAACAAAGCATTTGTAGGTCCTTTAATGCTCGCTATACCATTAATATAAGCGGCACCAAAATAGGCTGTATCTTCATTATCTTTGGTGTCTAATGATAGTAATCTTTTTGAGGTAACGGTTAAATCCAATTTCCAATCTGAAAAATTTTTATGCTCAATGGTTCCATTTAAAAGTCCTTTGGTCCCATATTTAGAATCTGTTAGTAAATTATTTCTAAACAAGAATTTCTCATCTGTTAAATCAATAATGGTTTTATCGGTCAGAAAATAATCTGTTCCCAAATACGGAATACCCATTCCTGCTTTATCAAGATAAAGACGACCGTTAATTTCAGGCTTAGTAAAATTTCCTTGAATCGTTGCGTTTCCAGATACCAAACCTCTGATGTTAGACAAAACCTCTCCCCCTATTGGTTCTAATGTTGCCAACTTGAATTCATCTAATTTTAATCGTAAGTCTACTACTGTTTCATTGTTCTTAACTTGAAAATTTCCACTCGCATTAAACGCTTCAAAATCATCTTTTTTTATTGTAGAGTTTATAGTGAATTTGGATAAATTTTCATCTCCTTCAATATCCAAGTCGAGTGTTCCTAAATCTGTTTTATTCAAACTCAATTGATCAATCTTCAATGAGGCTGTTGGGCGGAATATTATCTTATCTTGCTTAAAATTGACCTCCCCGTTAATTTTACCATCAAAGACAAATAATTCATTTTCTGGAGTAATTTTATTCAAATTCACATCCTTAAAATTCAATTTTAAATCTTTATACGAATTCCCTCTAGTTGTACCAAATAATTCTATTCTTTGATTTTCGTGAGATAGAACAATGTCCTCAATAATAAACTCTTTTAACTCTTTGTCAAAAACAATTCGATTATCTTGAGTATCATTTTCGTTCAAGAACCACAAATAATCCTTGAATTTCACTTCTGACTTACTAATACCAACAACATTTTTCTTTTCTTTATTAATGGTGTGGTAGAGATTCAAATTGAAATAATCTTCGCCTTTTGCTCCCCCTTTAAACTCCGTACGAAAAAACAAAGAGTCTTTCATTGTAACGTTAATCAAGCTAAAGTCGCGTATTTTATAATATTTAGATTTAATAGAATCCAATTCGATGTATGCATTATACAATGGATTTTTATTATCCACATTAATCCTAACATTATCAAACGTGTTCTTAGCTGCAATAATCTGAGGTGAATTAAAATTGAGTTTAAATTCGTTTTTATCCGAATTGATTTTTCCTTTTACAACTGTGTTAGTTTCAATAGAGATTTCAGGAAAAAGAACTTCCACAATTTTATTATTAATCGAAAAATCAAAATTTAAAAATTGTCCTTTCTCTACCTTATTCGGTTTGTAGTTTGTGTACAAACTCCCTAACGAATTTTCAACTAATTTCCGTAATTGATTGAATTTGTATTTACCCTCGATTTTACCCTCGACAATATCTGGAGAATTGACCGTTATCGTTCTAATTTTATTTTCGTCAAAACTAGAATTAACCTTAAAATCAGTAAAGAAATAAGTCGATTTAGAGTTCGTATAGGTAGTTTCGTTTACAAAGACATCTCCCTGCAAATTATCTACCGAATTCCCGGCAACTTGAACCACAATATCTCCTTTCAATAAAGAGGTCGCGTCTTTAGTAAACTTTAGTTGGTACAAGTTAGCATTGTCAATACCAATATGAAAATCAAATCGGCTATCTTTTTTAGTCCAATCCACTAAACCGTCAAATGTCAAATTTAGATTAGGATCATGTACAGTAACTTTTCCTTGATAAATAGGCATTTTAAAATTCCCATTTACCTCTAAATTATGATACGGATAGTTATCGTAATCCATTTGAGAAATTGCCCCTTTGATTTGTGTATTCAAATATTTCTCAGTAAAACCAACTCCATCAATAGCAAGATTCAAACTAATTTTGCCCAAATCTTTTTCAGAAACAAAAGTTCCTAAGTCAAATTTATCCAAAACCACATTCCCAACATAAGAAGCTTTATCAATAAAATCAATAGAATGCATTACAAAATTTGATTTTACAGAACCTAAAGCAGTAGTCATTACAAAATCGGCATTGATATCTTTTGTGGTCAATTCTGTTTTACCAACTAAATTGAATTTGCCTAATTTTTTCAAATTAGTAGGCAATGTTTTTCCGAGAACATTAGGCAATAAAGTCACTAAATCATCATAACTTGAGGAAAGTGCACTGAATTTCCCTTTCATGTAGAATTCTTGTCCTTTTTTGGGAAACAAATTTTTAAATCGAATGGCGCCAATCATTTTGCTTTTTTTAGAATCTACTAAATTCAATTGACTGACTTTCAGATTATTTAGTGTTCCTAATAAATTGGCTTTGGTGTAAAAGAATTGGTTTTTACCTAATTCTTTATAAAAACAACGAACATCGTTTGAGGCTAAGGTGGAAGAGGCTAATTGAACATCAAATTGTACTTTATTGTTAAAATCAGTAAAATCTTCGATTCTATAATTCAAAGCAACATTAGCTTTTATCTCAGAGTTTTCTTTAGTATATGCTTCTAACTTTGTTAATTTGATTTGCTTTTTGGTATAACTAAATACTGCGCTTAATTTTTTCACATACACCCCACGATGATCTAAAAAAGACATTTTCAGAATATTGGTATTTACATCAGGACCGTACAATTTAAAATCAGAAAGTTGGATATTTAATTTTGTAAAATCAACATCCTTTGGAACAACTCTATTTTCATCTGTTACAATAAAATGTCCTTTGGTAATTTGAGCATATTGTGCGGTCAGTAAAAAATGTTTTTTAGACGGTTTACCTTCCCCAAAAGCATTAATAAAAACGTCTATATTAGTAAGTTTCTCTTTTTTATAGGTTTTTAAATTAAAAACCACTCCATCTAAACTCAAGTCACTAAAAATCAAATCCCCATCTAATAACTTCTTTCCGTCTAAAATGGTGGTCTTAATTCGATTTGCATAAATTAAAGTATCTTGATGATGGTCTCTAATCAATACATTTTTAAATTTTACTCCGCCAAAAGGAGAAATCGCCACTTGTTCAAGTGTAATGTCCGTACCAAAATCCTCCTTCAAAGTAGTCATTACATATTGAGCTATCTGAGTTTGAACCACTGGCAAGCTCAACACAATACCAAACACAAGCAACAGGAGTAGAAATCCTATTAACAAACGAGATACTATTTTTTTGATATTTTTAATACGTCTCTATTTTTTATTTCTAATTTGACTTTTAATCAAGATGCTTTAAATAAATTTCTTTAATTTTGGCTACTCTGATTCACTGAAACAGAATGCCAAATATAATCTAAAATTCGCGCTTTTTTATGCAAAATTCCGAGGTTTTTATCCTTGCTATCGAAAGTTCTTGCGACGATACCGCAGCAGCCGTTTTACATAACGATAAAGTACTATCTAATGTTGTTGCTAATCAATTGATTCACAATCAGTATGGCGGTGTTGTACCTGAATTAGCCTCGAGAGCGCACCAACAAAATATTGTCCCTGTTATTGATGCTGCACTGCGAAAAGCAAATATACAAAAAGAACAACTGTCTGCAATTGCTTTTACTCAAGGTCCTGGTTTAATGGGGTCTTTATTAGTGGGAAGTTCTTTTGCAAAATCCATGGCTTTGGCTTTGCAAATACCCTTAATCGCTGTAAATCATATGCACGCGCATATTTTAGCTCATTTTATTGAGGAGCAAGGATTTGACCAACCTGAATTTCCTTTTCTAGCGTTGACTATTAGTGGAGGACATACCCAAATTGTTCGTGTTGATGGTTTTTTTGATATGACTATTATTGGCGAAACCACCGATGATGCTGTGGGAGAAGCTTTTGATAAAAGTGCCAAGATCCTAGGATTGCCTTATCCTGGCGGACCTTTGGTTGACAAATATGCTCAATTAGGAAACCCTAAAGCATTCCCTTTTACGAAGCCTAAAGTTCCCAATTTAGATTTCAGTTTCTCAGGTTTAAAAACAGCTATTTTGTATTTTATTGAAAAGAAAAAGCAAGAAAACCCCAACTTCATTGACGAGAATATTAATGACATTTGTGCCTCGATTCAATATACCATTATTGAAATTTTAATGGACAAATTAAAGTTAGCCGTAAAAGAAACCGGAATCAAACAAATTGCTATCGGCGGCGGAGTATCAGCTAATTCAGGAATACGCAATACACTAAAAGAAGCCGAAAAAAAATACGGATGGAAGACCTTTATTCCTAAATTTGAATACACTACTGATAATGCTGCCATGATTGGAATTGTAGGGTATCAAAAGTTTTTATCCGAACATTTTGAAAACTCATCTGTGGTTTCCAAAGCACGAATTCAATTTTAAAACTATGCAATTATTTTATAATTCCACCATAAATGAGACGACCGAAACCTTTTCTTTTGATAGAGAAGAAAGCAAACACATCATTAAAGTATTACGTAAAAAAGATGGTGATATTTTATTTGTAACTAATGGTTTAGGTTTTTTATTTAAAACAAAAGTAGTATTCGCTTCGGATTCAAAATGTACCGTTCAAATTGTCTCTTTTGAGAAAGCTGCTCCTGCTCCATTTCGATTGCATTTAGCCGTAGCGCCTACTAAAATGAACGACCGATACGAATGGTTTTTGGAAAAAGCAACCGAAATAGGTATTCAAGAAATTACCCCTATTATTTGTGATCGTTCGGAACGAAAAGTTATCAATCCAGAACGTTTTGAAAAAATTATTCTCTCCGCAATGAAACAGTCTAACGAATTGTTTTTACCAAAACTGAATCCTGCTATTTCGTTTAAAGAATTCATAAAGCAAAAAAACAACGGACTACAACTGATGGCACATTGTGAAGAAACCGATAAAAAAACATTAAAATCTGTTTTACAACCTACTACAGATGTTACCATTTTAATTGGTCCTGAAGGTGATTTTTCTGAAAAAGAAATTGCAGTAGCATTAGAGCAGAATTACATTCCTGTTTCTTTGGGAAATACAAGATTGCGAACCGAAACAGCAGCAGTGGTAGCCTGTCATAGCGTGGTGTTTTTTAACGAGAAATAAATTAAAACTATGAGAAAAATTCATTTCTTATTGTTATTCTTCTCTTTTCAATGCTTTGCTCAAGAAATTGCCTTGGTGAAGTACCACGGTGGTGGCGATTGGTATGCGAACCCTACTTCGTTACCCAATTTAATTCGCTTTTGTAATAGCACTATTCAGACGAAAATTAAATCAAAACCGGCAACGGTAGAACCAAGCAGCCCTGATATCTTTAGTTATCCTTATATCCACATGACGGGTCACGGAAATGTGATTTTCAATCCCGAAGAAGAAACCAACCTGAGAATTTACTTGAACTCAGGCGGATTTTTACATATCGATGACAATTACGGGATGAACGAATACATTCGGAAAGTCATCAAAAAACTATTCCCATCAAATGAATTAGTTGAAATTCCGGTCAATCATCCTATTTTTCAAAAACCTTTTTCTTTCCCAAATGGTTTGCCTAAAATTCACGAACACGATAATAAGCGACCACAAGGCTTTGGGATTTTTATAAAAAACCGATTGGTGTTATTGTATACTTTTGAATGTGATTTAGGAGATGGCTGGGAAGATGCCGAAGTACACAATGACCCTATTGAAGTACGCCAAAAAGCACTGAAAATGGGTGCCAATATTATCAATTACATTTTCAATAATTAATGCAACTTACTCACGAAAATACGCATTTCGAAAAGAAAAAATTCCCCATCACCTTAATGTGTGACCATATTTATTTTCAACAAAATATAGGTTCGCTATTTCGAATTGGAGAAGCTTTTGGCATTGAAAAAATTATTTTTATTGGGAAAGACATTCCTCTGACTCCCAGAAAAATAAACAAAACTTCTCGAAGTACTCATTTGCAAGTACCCTACACCATCATTGAAGAAACAGCAAGTGCAATTGATTATCTATTAGAAAACAAATACGAAATCATTGCTTTAGAAATAGCCGAAACGAGTACGCCAATTAACGAAGTAATAGTAAACAAAAACCAAAAAATTGCCTTACTAATTGGAAGTGAAATAGCAGGCATTAGCGAGCCGCTATTAGCTATTGCAAACCAAATTACCCATATCACTATGTATGGCAAGAACAGCAGTATGAATGTGGTTCAAGCTACTAGTATTGCTTTGTATGAGATTACCAATAGATTGAATCAATAAGAAACGTCCTCTCCTTTTGAATCTTTTCCTATCTTTATGGCATAAATCAATATCTATTTGAAATGATTACATCTAAAACAATTGCTAATGGAATTTTGAGAGCTATAGGAACTTTGGTTGTAATAGCTATTGCTTTCTATTTTTTATACCAAATCCAATCTGTATTAGTTTATCTACTAGTTGCATTGCTGCTTACTTTAATTGGAAATCCTATTTTAGACTTTTTACAAAAGCGATTGAAATTCAACAATACTTTAGCTACAATAAGCACTTTGAGTTTATTTTTTCTCTTAATAATTGGCTTTATCTCTCTTTTCATTCCCCTAATTTTGGCACAAAGCGAAAGTTTATCTTTGCTTAACACCAATAAAATAGAGCAAAACATCAACCAATTAATCAATCAAATTGCATTTTTTTTAGAACAACATAATATTGATTCTAACAAAGTACTCAAAGAAACAAATAGTAGTTCTAGATTAAATTTTGATTTTATCCCTGAATTATTAAACACTATCATTAGCACCATTAGTAGTTTTGGGATGGGATTAGCTTCAGTGTTTTTCATTACATTTTTCTTTCTGAAAGATAAAAAATATTTTACGGAAACTTTAAAAAAATTGATTCCAGACAGTCATGAAGAACCAATACTTAATTCTTTAACTAAAATCAATCATTTATTATCTCGTTATTTCATTGGACTATTACTACAACTAGGGATTGTATTTATTCTATACATAATCGTATTGACAATATTTGGCATTCCTAATGCAATCATTATTGCCTTTTTATGTGCTGTACTCAATATCATTCCCTATATCGGCCCTTTAATAGCTTCTATATTAGCCGCTATATTAACTATGATTAGTCATTTAGGTAATGATTTTCAAGCAGTAACATTACCTACTACTATTTACATCTTAATTGGATTTTGGATTGTACAACTGATTGACAATAATCTTTCACAACCTATTATTTTTTCTAAAAGTGTAAGTTCACATCCGTTAGAGATTTTCTTAGTAATACTTATTGCTGGGTTTCTTTCTGGTATTTTAGGAATGATAATCGCCGTACCTTTATACACTATTTTAAAAGTCGTTGGCAAAGAATTTTTTCCAAATAATATAGTCATTCAATTAGTAACTAAAAATATTTAGTATTGGATTCTCTTATTTTAAATCCCACCATACAGGAATTTATACAAAAGCAGATTGGGGTATCCATTTCAAAATTAGCCCTTCAAAAAAATCCCTTTCCTGAAGTAGAATGGATTAGTATTTTGAACCAAATTGAAGCCAAAAACAAAGCAAAAGAAAAGTTGCCTACTTGGTTCAAGACTGCTAACATTATTTATCCTTCGAAGATTTCTGTAGAACAAACTTCGTCAGAAAGAACCGCCGAATACAAATCGAATCTTATCAAAGGAGATAGCCTTATTGATTTGACAGGTGGTTTTGGCGTAGATGATTTTTACTTTGCTAAAAAAATTAAAAATGTCACACATTGCGAAATCAATTCGGATTTATCAGAGATTGTCAAACATAATTTCAACCAGTTAGGGGCTACCAATATTGACTGTATTGCGGGAGATAGCTTAGCTACTTTACAATCAACAGCGGCTAAATGGGACTGGATGTACATTGATCCTTCTCGACGTAATGATGCCAAAGGCAAAGTGTTTATGCTCCAAGACTGTTTGCCCAATGTTCCAGAGAATTTAGATTTCTATTTTGAAAAATCAGATGCTATTTTAATTAAAACAGCGCCGTTGTTGGATATTGTCGCTGGACTATCCGAACTACAAAATGTGAAAACAATCCATATTGTAGCTTTGGAAAACGAAGTAAAAGAATTGCTTTGGGAATTGCACAAAAACTATTCGGGTACAATTACTATCAAAACAGCTAACCTTACTAAAGAAACTATTGCTACTTTTGAATTCCAATTAAACGAAGAAGACACCGAAGCCAATTATTCACTACCGCAACGCTATTTATACGAACCCAATAGCGCCATTATGAAATCAGGCGGTTTTAATGAAGTTAGCACTGTTTACCAATTAAACAAACTGCACAGACATTCCCATTTGTATACCTCCAATGAATTAATTCATTTTCCTGGACGCGTTTTTGAAATTCAAAAAAACATTCCTTATGCCAAAAAAGAACTCAAAATTCATTTGGAAAATTCCAAATGTAACATTACTACTCGAAACTTTCCTGAAACGGTTGAGAATATTCGGAAAAAATGGAAAATTAAAGAAGGAGGTTATTTGTATTGTTTTTTCACAACCGATATGAATAATGATAAAATAGTTTTAATTTGCGCCAAAATAAAATAACCATGAAACACGTACTTGCTATCGCTATATTTTTATTCAGTTTGCAATCATTTGCCCAAAAACCGTGTGAATACACTACTGATGTAACCGATTCTATTGGTACCTATAAATCTACCAAAGAATATATGATTGCCGAGAAAAACTTTGCTGGCACGTCAAGTTATATCTTCTTTTCTTTGGCTGTAGCCGATGGAATGCCTTTGTTGAACGTTCAATTGATTCAAAAGAGCAAAGGATTTATGAAAGCCAATTGTTTCGATAAAAATTCGAAATTATTTTTACAATTGAATAACGGAAAAGTGGTTACCTTACTTCACATGGACCAAGAAAACTGCGGCAGTATGCTACGCGACGACAAAGGTTTTGATAATCGTCTCACGCCTGGAACTTTTATGTTTATGAAAGATAGTTTTGAAGAATTAAAAAAATCACCTGTGTCGATGATGCGTATTAAATACCTAACTGATACAGAAGATTATGTACTTAAGAAGCAATTCACATCCGAGTTGAATAATGAATTGTACGAGCCTGAAACCTACTTTATTCAAAACATTGACTGCGCGAAATAATTATTCCTAATTAAATCTACCACAGATTCGCAGATTTTTTACCACATCCCGAAACGTCGGGACGGGACATAGAACTAATTGTATAAGCAGTACTATTTTTTTACATCGCTATGTGAATCGTAAAACGTCTATCCCATCTTTGAAAACCATCAAGTCTATGTTTCTATGTGGTTAAAATAAAGCTCAATGATTCAATACCAAAAATCAATAGCATTTCCATTTGGTATTAGAAAGTTTATCTTTTGAAGCGTTTTGTAAATTATAGTGCCACCACTCCGAATCAAAAGAAACAAAGCCGTTTTCTTGCATGATTTGTTTAAGGAATATCCTATTTTGCTTTACTTCAGCTGAAAGATTTTCAAAATGATGACCCGCTTCGGGGCCAAAGAAATCAAATGGAGTTCCCATATCCAATGCCACACCTTTGCTATCTACTAAAGTAATATCAACCGCCCCACCTCTATTATGAATAGAGCCTTTGGCTGGGTCGGCTACATATTCCGGATTCGAAACAATTTGCCACATTTTTTTTTGAATATCCAAGGGACGGTAACAATCAAATAGTTGGATTCGGAAGCCTTTTCGAATAAATTCCTTATTGGCTTTGATCAATGCTTTTACAGTTTTTAAACGTAAAAAACATTCGGCACAATCATACACTTTGGCTTTCAAAAAATTGTCCGTAGTAGCATATTTCATGTCATACACAAAATCACCGCTATAGTCTTTTAAATTGACAAAGGTAGTGTCCGAAACTGCTTCTACCCGCTGCGCTTTTAGCAAAGTAGTCGCTGCAAAGAAAACCAATAGTAAAAAAGATAATCGCAATCGCATCGCTTTATTTTCTTATAATTATCTGTTAAAAGTATTTCTTTTTTTTGACTCTTTAGTAGCAGTTCTATTAAATTTGAATTCGTTAAATAGAAAATCTTATTTTTGAATAAAATTATTACTATGAAAACCCTATCTATAGTTTGTACCTTCTTTGTTTTTATCACCACTTTTTCGACATTGGCTCAAACCAAAAAAAACATTCCTGCCAGCCAGATTGAATTTCAATCATCGGAATACAAAAACAAAATGTTTTATCTAGCTAGTCATTATGGGAAGTACCAAACTTTGTTAGACTCTGTAAAAGGAACTAATGACGGAAAGTTAGTCTTCAAAAAAGACCAAAAATATGTTGAAGGAATCTATATGCTAGTAACTTCTGACAAGAAAATAGAATTGGAATTCTTGATGGATACTAATCAAAAATTCAATATTCGGGTTACCAATCCAACTGAGAAAACAATCGCTATAGACAACTCACCTCTAAACCAAGATTTCAACAATTTCAATTCTTTTTTCAGAATCAAAATGGAAGGAATCAAAGCCTTAGAAAAAACTTTAGCCGACAAAAAGACCAAACAAGACAGCGCTTTAGTTATTAAAGATTTGAAGAAAATTCAAAGCGAAATCAACACCTATAAAAACAATTACATCCAGTCGAATCCTAGCAATACCTTGGCGTTGTTATTCCGAATGAGCCAACCTATAGATAATTTCTTGAACAAACCTTCCGATGAAAAACTAGCCAGCAAAACCGATTCGATTGCCTATTTGAAAAAACACTTTTTTGACGGAATTGATTTTAAAGACAATCGCTTGTTGCGCAATCCGTTTTTAGAGAACCGTATCGCTACCTATTTCAACTCTTTTGTTCCCGTTACACCCGAAGCGGTTACCACTGAAATAGTCCAGATTTTAAATCAAACTGATCAGCCTAACGGAGACGTGTTTAAATACCTCAGTTTGCATTTTGTCGATTTGTATGCCGAACCAAAGATTATGGGTATGGACCGCATATTTATCAATATTTACAATACCTATTTCAAAAACAAAGAATATACTTGGCTGCAGCTCAAACAAAAAGAATTCTTTAAGTTCAAAGTTTCGAGTATCAAAGACAATTTAGTGGGAGACAAAGGGCGCAATTTATTCATGCTGACCCAAGACCAAAAACGAATTGACTTGTATGACATCAAAGCCAAATACACTGTAATTGCTTTTTGGGATCCTACCTGCGGGCATTGCGCCACCGAAATCCCTAAAATGCATGAGTTATATGAAAAGGAATGGAAACAAAAAGGCGTAGTCGTTTTTGCTGTAAACAACAACACCAATGAGATGGTAAAATGGAAGGAGTTTATCGATAAAGAAAAACTATCCGATTGGGTAAACGTTTATCCTGCTCCAGTTGTTACAGGAAATTACACCAAAGAAGATGTTGATTTCCAAACCCTATACAATGTAAGACAAACTCCGGTTATCTATCTTTTAGACCAAGACAAGAAAATTATCGCTAAAAAAGTAGGAGCTGAAAATTATACTAAAATTATAGAGCAATTAGAAACTAAGAAATAGAAGTTTAAAAAAATCTCCTTAATTTCTTAAGGAGTTAGAATGTTTAACGTAAATTAAATACTATACTTCAAACTAAAAAGCACCATACCTAAACATCAAATCAATTACAAATTAAAATAATTTTTTTGGTTAAATTCTATTTGTTCTCTTTCATTAGTAGTTATCGAAACAGGGAAAGAAATAATTTCTGAATACCCACCACCATTACTTGTATGATGGCTTGTTCTATCTCTACCTATCACATTCCATTCTGTTCCTGTATTAGGGATTTGGGGGGCTAGAGAAATAGTCTTTAAGCTAGTGTGAAAAGGAGCTACAGAAGGTGAAGTAGCTACTCCATTTATATACAAAGTACCATTATAAACAGAACTCGAAGTAAACGAACTATGGAATAAATTTGTACTTGGTCTTGAATGCCAATAAAAATAGGTATAATCACCTAACAAAAAACCATCTGAACCTGTTATTGAACCAAATTTATTAACCACAATTACTTGTGCATTAACTGCAATAGAAGCGCCTGAAACATCCATATGATTATATACGGTAGAACTAGGTACTGCATAAAAAGCAATAAAAGGCTGTCCATTTGATGTTACTAATGTACCTGCCATAACAATTTTAGGTTGATAAATGCTAGTTATTTGGGTCAAGTTTTTTCCATTACCACTTTGATCATACCAAATTCTAACATACCCATCATTAGCTCCTATAAAAGATAAAAGTGTTGCAGTATCTAAATTTCCATTTGCATCAAAACCGATATCTCGCGTAGCTCCATCATTACTCCTTCTTACCTGAATACAATAACCTGTGTAGTTTTTAGAAAGCTTTCTAACACTAACTGCTATAGATGGAGTTTGCGATACTGCGTCCAAAACATAATTCCCACTTGGAACAGATTGCAAAATATAAGGTGTTCCTGCTACTTGAGCATGGGCTAAACCAAAGTATAACAAAGAAGCAATAATTATTTTTTTCATTATAAATAAGTTAAAATCCTGTTGCCAAATACACATATACAGTGGTTCCCATTACTAAAAAAGTATATAATGAATGCTTATTTGCTGTAGTAACTCCATTATTTACATATTTAAACGTAAATCCAGTAGCGCTAAACACCGAAGTACCTGCTGTGGCCCCTTGAACAGCTAGAGTATATGTCCCTCCTGTTTTTATATTTGTTAATGTAAATGCACCTGCACTTGCTGTAGTAAAAGCTAGATTACTCTGAGAAAAATCAATTGTTGTGGTAGCTGAGGCATCATGGGCTGTAGTATTAGTAACGGATCCATTTACATCTAATTTAGAAGCCGGACTAACTGTTCCGATACCAATGTTAGTACCATTATCAAAAAGTTGACTATCTATTAAATTACTTCCTGTATTTTGAAACTTTGCTAATTTATTTTGACTTCCTACACCTGTTATTGGGTTATTTAAAATATTTTGTTTAGTAGCAATTGCATTTGACACAAATTCCGTAGTAGCTATTTGAGTTGAATTATTCCCATTTGATGGAGTTGGAGCTGTTGGCGTACCTGTAAAAGAAGGAGACAATAAAGGAGCTTTACCTACTAATCCTGGAACCGTTGGAAAATTTGCAGTTCCTCCTAAATCTCCTGCTAATTGAATTTTTCCTAAAGCAGTTAGCGTTGCATTTGGTGTTGAATTCAAAAGTAGTTGAGAATCAACATACGTTTTAACTGCGTTCTGAGTTGGATACAAACTGTCGCTCGAGCCTAATAAAATATTTGTTGATTTATTTGAGACGTTTTCTTTTGTATTTAAAACTAATTGTGATGCGTTTGATAATGGCTTGTCAATATCCGATGTATTATCAACATTAGATAAACCTACAGTTGATTTATCTAATGTTTGCCATGTTTTGTCACCTCGCCAGTATTGTGATGTCAAGCCAGTACTTATAGTGTTTTCTTTGTATAGAAGCCCAGGAACTAAAGGTGCATCTGCAGTACCGCTTAAGTCTCCAGCCAACTTGATTTTACCTTTAGTCGAAGAGCTTGCGTCTATAACTCCTGCACTTATTTGATTATCAACATACGTTTTTACCGCATTTTGAGTTGGGAACAAAATATCGCTTGTTCCTAAATTACTATCTGATGATTTATTAATTCCGTTTTCCTTCAAGGCTTCTTGAGCTATCGCTCTGTTTTTTTCATTTGTTAAATTAGCTGCCAAATTCATTTCGGCGGCAGTAGCCCTTAACATTTCGGCATTTAATGCTGATTGAGTAGCTATGGAGATAGGTTTATTCAAATCCGAAGTGTTATCCACATTATTTAATCCTAAATTAGTTTTAGCACCTGCAATGTTTGTAGCTCCAGTCCCCCCATTTGTAATGGGAACTATTCCTGTTACATTATCTGCTCTTTTTGCATAATTTGAAAAGGGTACTGTGGTAAAAAATTGCTCACTTATTGTTATAAATGTTGAGCAACTTGTAGTTAAATCAACTTCTACTTTCATTTTTTTATTCGCTCCATCCCAAACCACTGTTTGAAAATTTTAAGCATATCCTCCTACTTGATTACCTGTCCCAATTATTAGGTTAACCATACCAAAATCATCTGTTTGAGTTGAAATTGTTTCCTGATATTCTAATTGAGTATTTATGTCGATAATACTAAATCGCAAGCAAATTGATTTATTGGACAAGACTAAATCACTTTGATTATTTCCTGGCAAAATTTGTCCCGATGGATTATAAATTACAGCTTGATAGGTTATCCCTGAGCTAGTTTGTGCTTGAAATTGCAATGTTGCAAATAAGACTATAAATAAGACTATCTTTTTCATAAAACTACAGATTAATATAATTCTAAATGAACTCCAAAGAGGAGTTGGTGATTGTGTATGGTAACTTTTTCATTAGTCGTATTCGAGAGATTATACGATGAAGCATAATTATATCCTAAACTCAAATACGCGTACTCTGAAAGATTGCATTGTGTTTGCAATCCTAAACTAGGAGTAAATTGCAATCCTTTAAATTCTTTATGATTAGAAATAGTATAAAAAGAATTGTTAATTAATTGACTTCCTGACACTATTGTCCCAAGATTGAAACTTCCTTTAACCGCTACATCCAGATGATTTGTTTTTATAAAGGAGTAAGCAATTGTATTCTGAACCCCTATGAATTCTGTCTTCCACTCATAATGATTTGCTCTATT
>JACCDQ011330948.1_pt1 | contig 22945 bp, 17 predicted proteins | sample 7446031 | NCBI WGS metagenome assembly JACCDQ01 (sample SAMN15323442, study PRJNA562643) | freshwater metagenome | isolation source: river surface water | place: USA:Blue River Watershed | collected 2017-08-17 | reverse complement strand
GTCCAAGTGATATTGAAGATTGGGTATTTAACAAGTGTCAGATAATCAGGTTTTAACTGTTTTCCTGAATGTCTTTTAGAGTTTTGCCGTATTTATTTTTCCATTCAACTCTGCCATTAGCAGGGCGAGCAAGAAAAATTGAAGATGCTTTACTTGGAGAAGAAAAGGTGTAGTCTTGTGTTAGCTCATATGAGGTATCTTTTTGCAAAAATAGACCATCAGAGACAAGCTGAGCTCTCGCAATTCTGATTGCATCCGGCAGTGATTCCACTTCAGCTATTTTAGCTTTAGATCCTTTTAAAACAATAAATCCCTCTGCAGAGTCAAAACCAGTAGCCTCCGCTTGTGGCCCCTTTAAAAACAACTGTTGATTGTTTTCTTTTGCTGGGCTTTCAATTTTGGGAGTTTCAAAGACAGGCAGGCCGAGAACACCGTAAATAAGAACCATGTTTTCTAGGAAGTTTTCCATATCTGCCACATCAGACTCTGATAAAGCAGGTTGGGTTGGCGAATTTCCATTTTCTAATCTGCACCGTTTTGCAGTTAAAGCCATATGAACTAATCGGGCTTCTAAATATTGAATGTGGGCTTTATTCAGGTTTTCGTCCTTGCTTGTGAAAAGAATTAAGTGATCCCAAAAATCTTTGCTTCTGTCGTGTGCTTCAATTCGTGGTAGCACAGGATCGCCCTCACCAATATAGATAACGGGTTGGCTATTGTCTAAATCAACTCCATAAAGGAGATACACACCAGTTTTTTTAAATTCATCTCGTGTTTTGACTTTTGAAAATTGAGACCGTGAGCATGATAGGCACTTTCCAACCCAGTTGGACTTTTCAATAACTCTAAGTCCCTCGGCAATTCCATCAGCTAAGAATATTTTTAGAGTTTGTCCTAAGGCTTTCATTTTAAGCAACTTTCTTGTTTCTCAGCCTAAATGCACAGACATCTCTGAATTCGCAAAGCGAGCACCTTTGCACTCGTTCTTCTTCACGAATAGGAGCAAAATCATTACCCTCAATACGGTCAACAGTGTCCTCTAAAAGATTTAAGATTTTCTTGCGACTATCTTTACTTACAGCAAAATCTCTTCTGAACTCTTCTGGTTTGGTTTGATCCTCACCCAAGAAGTGCAGGTAAAATCCATTTGGGGCTTGCCCGGTAGTTCTTTCTACTGCCTCAACATAAATGTTAGCTTGATGGTCAACAAAGGTACATTCTGGTTCTTCGTCAAATTTGGCTCGCTTACCAGTCTTGAAGTCAATAACCATTGCATCTTTTCCTGAATTTGCAATAGCATCAATTTTACCTGTTAGAATAAACTTAGGTTCTTCAAGTGTGAACTTTTTTTCTGAGACAGTAATTTGCTCAAGCAACTTGCCTTGATTAGAAACGAAATTTTCAAAATATGCTTTTGCATATTCCTTTTGCTTGGTTTCAGCACCTAAAGCATCAAATCCAAAATTATTCCAATGTTTCTCAAAAATCTCAGAAGGCTTTACCTTCTTCAGAATATCTGACCCATTTGTTCGCACTAAATTTGAAACTTCCTCAATGGCAGAGTGCAGGTTAGAACCGAATGAGAAATAACCTCTGTGAGGTGCAGCTAATCCATGTTTAAGTGCAAACTTAAACCGAGTTGGACAATACAAATAATACTGCAAGTGCGAAGAGCTAATCCGCAATTTTTCTTTTTGATTTCTTGCTTTGATATTCAACTTAGTTTCTGGAACGATGTACTCATCAACAAGGTTGATTTTTTTGCTATCAATTAGTTCTTTAATATATCGTGAAGGCTCAGCTTTACGACTTTTCTTCTTAAAATAGGAAATATAAAGTAGTTTCTCGGCTCTGGTAATTCCGACATAAAAAATTCTACGGAAATCCGTATCAACATTTTCATGCTTAAATTCACGATCCCAAAACTTATGGACATCAGCAAAATAAGGGATGCCACTTGAATCGTTGGCTCTACGACTTGGAAATCTTGAGTCAACCATTGAAGGCATAAATACTACTGGATACTCCAAACCTTTAGATTGGTGAATTGTTTGGATGACGACTGCATTTTGGTCGTCAACATTGCTTGGATTATCCAAGGCACCACGGATAATGTACGAAAAGAAGGTATTAAAATCACTGTAGCTTCTGCTAAGAGTTTCATTTGAATAATCGCTAAGCAGTTGTGAGAAAGTTCCTAGTTGATCCAAAACTTCTTCAGCTTCAGCCGACGAATTTTCTAGTGAAAGAGACTTGATGGCTTCGGAAATTTTTAAAATTTGAAAGAATAAATCCAATAAGTCAGAGTATTCTTTCTTTGACCATCGGCTATCTATAATTCTCTTTCTTAAAGAGATAAGCTCAAAAACCTTTTTCCTATCGTGTGGCGAACTTATTTTAATATCCTCTACACGAGTAATTGCCTCGATGATGTCATTTTCAAAAACTATATTCTTAGCCTCTTCGTAGCTTTTTTTGGAAACAAAATAAAAAGCTGGTGCCATACAAACAGACAAGTCTTTCACACGACCTTTTGCTCCTGTAGCAAAGTACATGAGCTTTACAATTTGCTGTACGGCTATTTGACCACTAAAAGATTTATCTCCTTTGGTTATAAAAGGAATACCTCTCGCATCAAGTTGTTCTTTTAAGACCCCAAAGATACTGGATAAGCTATAACAAAGTACTGCTACATCGCTGTAGCTTATAATCTTGCCTGTATTATATAGCTGAGAGATAGTTTCAGCGATTCCGATTACTTCATCCTCATCAGTTTCATAGGCCGTAATTGTAATTGGCTGGCCCTGTTCATTTTTTGTTTCTAATTTCTTTTCGGCCCGTCCTTCTTTGGGAATTTTATCAACGACAAGCCTACTTACTTCTAAAATCTCTTTTGTGCTTCGTCTGTTTTCAGATAGTTTTTTTACTTCACAGTTTGGAACTCGTTTATCAAACTCTAAGAAGTTCGCAACAGTTGCACCTCTAAAACGATATAAACTCTGGTCATCATCACCAATCACAACGATGTTGTTTTTTGGTTCTGCAATTAGCCGTAGAATTTTATCTTGTAGCGGGTTCGTATCTTGGTACTCATCCACAATAATATATTTAAATTTAGCTCTGATTTTTTCTAATATCTCAGGTCTTTCAGAGACAAGCTGATAAGTGCGAAGCAGAATAGAAGAAAAATCTAAAGCTTGATTCGTTTTTAAAAGCTCAAGATATTTTGGATAGGTAGCCATTGCAGCTTTTAAATCATCATCAACTTCTTTGCCTGTGAGCCTTTTTGCCAGTCTTTCTACATCAGTCCCTTTTTCTTGGAATGATGAATAGAAAGACAGCATAGCGGAAATATTATTGGCAGTCGGCTTTTCATAAAAAGCTTTTAAGCCAAGGTCTTCAAAATTATTAAAGATGAATAAACTACCTCGGTGTTCATCTAAGATTCTTAGTGAGCGGGTAAAAACACCTTCTTGAACACCGAAATCTTCAAGAATTTTCAGGCAAACACTGTGAATCGTTCCAATCGTTATCTGCTCAACCAATCTTGGGTCTGCAATTTTTGATTTCACTCTTGCAACTAAATTTGCCGCTGCTTTTTCGGTAAAGGTTGTCATCAATATTTCACTTGGATCCACTTTATGGTGGTCAATGAGTAGAGCTGTCCTGCGAACCATCGTTTCAGTTTTACCTGAGCCTGGCCCTGCAATTACAAGAAGTGGCCCTTTGAAGTGCATGGCGATTTCCGCTTGCTCATCAGAAAGCCCATTTAGGTATTTTTCGCTGAGTTTCTCAACCTCTGATGGCGATAAATTGCCAAAAATCTTTTGGTGTAATGCTTTGGTGTATTTTTCCACACCACAACATCGGTTAAATCAGTGAAAGTCTTTAGTTTTGTTCTTGTTTAGCCGATTGGGTTTTCAGATGAGCAGAGAAGTAAAAACCGCAGATGTTCCACAAGCCAATGATTTGACGAAAGTCATCCAGACTTTGGTTGGGATTTCTAAAGGTAAATCCTCAGATGAAGACATAGCAAAGGTCATCGGCTTTACCGAACGACAGGCTCGCTATTACCGTAAAGCCCTTGAGATACTCGGACTTGCTCAGAATGACCGTAATAACTGCATATTGACAGATTTAGGTCGTGATTTCTTAAACTCCACCAAAGAGAATCCCAATCACCTAGAGCTTTTGAAACCCTACATTTTTGAAATCCCAATCGTTCGTGAATTATTTGACTATTTCTCTGCGGAAGAGATTGATTACTCGGATTTATCGTCAGACGAGATTTTAAAGGCTCTTTTTAAGATTTCAGACCTAGACCCAAAAGAAACCACCGCAAAAAGAAGACTTTCAACAATCATCAAGTGGCTTGAGCAAACTAATCTACTTACGAAAAGCAATCAAGATGGCGAAACCAAATTTGTCTTTGCTCCTTATGTTCCGAATAATTCAAAGCCGAGCAAACAAGTCATCAATCAGTACGAAAAATTTAAAGAAACACTTTTGCCCTTTCTAGCTGTTCAAAGTGATGAACAAGAAAACACTGCCGAGTTAGAAGAGACTCTGCAAAAGATTATTTCCATTTCAGACACCGAAGAGTTAGCCAAGTTAATCACCTCTGATGAGTCGGCTGATACTATCGCAAGGCTTATTCTAAGTGTTTCTGAGAAGTCTGAAATTGATTTAGAAACTCTCGTTGATGAAATTTCTGAACTTAAAAATGTAGAAGTGAGTGCTGAAAGAATTTTGCTTGAAAGGGATCGTTGCTTAAAAGGGGCATCAAGCACAATTTCATCAGGCGGAACATATTTAGAGCAAATGATAAAAAGTTGGTTTGAGCACCATAACATCAAATACGAACAACATTATCTATTTGATGGCCTGAGTAAGAATTGTGATTTTTATGCCGAGAGCATCAATGTTGCGATTGAATCAAAATATTCAAAGACCAGCGGAACCAAACACTCTGGGGCAATAAAAGACTTAAATGAAATATCAAAAGCTAAGGCCACTAATAAAGGCCTTACTTTTGGGTTGGCTGTTGGCGGAACAGCTCTTGTTAATGACCAAACTTTCTGGAAAGAAATTGAGACTCTTCATAAAAACAAGGTCATTGATTTTATTTTAACTCCACATGACATTGAAACCACTTCGCCTAAAAAATTAGGCCGACAAGATTTTCCAAAAAAGATTGATTCAAAACACTTAGAAATTGCAAATGCTGATAAGGCATCGACTTGGAATTTAGAGCCATCAAACGATGAGCTTGGGTTGCTTGATTCGGCCTATTGGCTTCGTCAGTATTCCAAAGTGAGCTTTTTGAACTTTGAATCCTTGCTGCAGTCTTGGATTTCCCAAACACCATTTGCCATTCAGTGCTTAAGGCTAATTCTGTCATGGTCAGAATCTCAAATGGAAAGTTTCATTAAGGCTTCAGTTCCCGAAGCAATTAAGGAATGGAAAACTGAGCTTTGGAATTTCTCGGCAGTGTCTTTGCTTGTTCGTGGACTTTCAAAATCGTTGAGCGAAGATGATAAGGGACTGGTTCTTCATTTCTTTAGCGAAAGCTATTCAATGCTTGATTTGGTTTTATGCCGTGAACTCGGATTAACTAAATGGGCAAGAAAGAAAAAGGATACAAGTGCCACCTTTATTGCAAAATGCATTGATGGCAGCCCCTTTGAAGTGCTTGACGATAAAAATAATAGCTTAGATTTGCCAAATGGTGGAAAAGCTAAGTCTGCTTTTGTAATCAAGGATAAAAACGGAAAAAACAGAAATGTGCTCTGCCATTTCTACAGCACTTCAGGCTCTGTAATGTCTGACTTGGTTAAGAAAATTGAAGGCATTTGTCAGACCGACAAAAAAGATGAATGGGTTTTGATAACCGATGGCTCTGGATGGTTAAGCAGAGATAAAGACCTTAGACGGCTATTTGAAATAGCTCGTCTAAGTAAATTTGAAGTTTATAATTTAGAATCGTGGCAAGGACAAACTACAGTCCTAAAAAAACATATTCCTTAACACGGTTTGATTCATTGTTTTTCTTATGTGAGTGAGTTCCCACAGAGTACACATAATCAATCTCAATCAGTTCAACAGCTTTGCCAGCATTTTTTAAAAGGCTCTTTAAAATGTCTGAATCTGGAAAACAATTTGAAGAATAAGATAAAACGATTTGGCTATCAGAAAACTTGTCAAACAATGACTCAAATGCAGGAACAATTTTGTTTCTGTGAGTAAAGTCTGATTCAATTCGGTCAAACTTTTTTGTCTTGGTTTCTTTATTGATTTGAACATGAGACCAATAGGAAACAAGTCCTTCAAGAAAGTGATATCTACGAGAATACTCGTTGTCAGACTTCAGAGAAAAATACGGCGGATCAAAGTAAACCAAGTCATAGCTTGTTTTTTTAAACTTCATTATGTCTTGATTATAAGCAATGCACTTTTTCTTGCCTGAGATAACAGAACGATTAACCATTTTGACAGCATCGGCGAAATGGTCAGCTAGTTCTAATTTTAAGTCTTTTCTGCCATCATCGTATCGCATTCCTGTATAGGTGAATATGCCTCTGGGTCTTTTCTTAATACAAGCTCGGCAAAGTGCAGTTAGAGCAATGGCCTTTTTGTATGGATCAGTTAGGAACTCAATATTTGCAAAAGCAGAATCAAGCCATTTGCAGTCTTTTTTTGAATAGTAGATGTTTGAAAAGTTCTTCTCAATAAAACTGTCTTTGTCATCATTGAAAGTACAAATCTCTTTCACTTCATCTTCTGTTAAAATCGTCCCATTGTTTTCAATGAGTGCTTTTGCAATAAAGTAGTTGAACATCAAATAATCATTTGTATCAACTGTCTTGCCGATAGATTTCAAAAGATATGCAACCGATGATGTCCCAGAAAAAGCATCAAGACTTGTGCGAAAATTAAGTTGCTCAAAAATTCTTTGAAGCGATGGCAACAGCTTTCTTTTGCTTCCCATGTACCGTGTGTCCGGAAAATTTAATAGCGGTTCTTCATGAACCAATAGGTTCTCTGCTAAGTTGCTCAATCGCACCTCCATGTGCTTTTCTGCTGCTTAGACTAATTATGGACTATGGTGGATCCACTGGGAAGATGTGGAAATTTTGACTCGGATCTTTGAATAGAAGAATGGTCTGTACGGCAGAACTTGCCCAGTTGTTGATCCAGTATTTTTGAGTTTATCGGTAAGTATCTAATGTGCTAATTAGTTTTCTTCGTAGGCAATTCAACTATATTACTAACGACTGGATCAAGGGTAAGCACCTCTGTTGCTCCCTTTGTTTCTTCGGCGAGCATCCCAACATACATCAGTGTAGTTTTCAGGTCATCGTGTCCCACAATGGCCTGGACCTTTATCACTGGTACATTCTGCAAGAGGAGATTAGTAATAAATGTTCCACGAATCCCATGGAATTTTGTTTGACGGATCTTTAGTGCCTTCTGATATTGCCGAATAATTTGTGCAGATTTTCCGTTTTTCCAGTCTTGAATACGAGGTAAAATATAAAGTCCGTGTTTGCCTCGTAGTTTCATTAAACATTCTAACAATGCTTTATTGATAGGAACCGTACGGTCTTTTTTCCCTTTGGTAGGTTGATGGGTCTCAGTTTTCCAATCGTAATTCTCTCTAATAAAAAGTAGTTTGTTGTCCCAATCCACATTCTCCCATTTCATTGAATATAGTTCGCCTGACCTAGCACCAGTGAGATATGCGACGGTATAAACACTTGCCCAATCTGGATCTACTGTTTCGGTATACTTAATCAGGCTAATCATCTCGTTGTGTTTCATTACAGTGGGATAGCTTAACTTTTTCTTTCCACGAATATAAATTCCCATTGCAGGGTTGTGTTTCATTCGGCCCTTATCAACCATATACTTAAAAACACCCCGAATGAATTTCAGGATATTTACTCTCGTTGCTGATTTAACCTTTTCATCTTCGTTCTTTTTCAAATCTTCGCTATTGATAAAGCTCTCAATTTTATCATTAGTGAAATCGCTAAGCCAAAGTTTGTTCCAATGCGAGGTGTGTTTTTTTAAAGTGCTGATGGTTGTGTCCATCGTATTGAAGGAAATCTTTTTGTCTTTGTATCTGTTTTCTAATCGTCCAAAATATTCTTCCAAAGCACTTTCCCAAGTAGAGTCTTTGCCTTCATGCTTTTGAGCGAGTTGGGCTAACTCTTCTAAAAGTTCATTTCGTTTTTGAATAGCGAGCATTAGGCTGGGGATATTTCTTGCTCTCTTGAAGATTTGTTTCGGTGGTTTATTCGCATCAACTTTAATTCTGCGATACACTCGCACATCATAGATTTTTTTAGTGGGGTGCTTAAAAATTCCGTCTTTTTCTTTCAGCCAACCGTCAGAATTTTCCTCGTTATACTCGAGTTTCTTTTTTTTTAGCTTTTTAATGTCGTTGTTCTGACTTTCACTCATAGTTCCTCACTCGTCCCTTATCGTAAAAAAGCCAAAGAAAATTGAGGCTTTGCCCCAAGAACTAGCGATACTTTTTTGACAGCAGGACAATAGTCTTATTTTTTCGCCAACATTGTTTCCATCATCGCTTTGATGAGTCTTTGATTGTCCTTAGAGAGTTTGCCCGCATTGTCTTTTATAAAATCTTCGTCCGTGCTTTCTTGTTCCCAATTTCGGCAAAGTTCATAAAAGTATTTTGCTCCAATTTTTCCGTAGAGGTCTAAGTAGGGCTTCAATCGTTCGTCTTTGGGGCAATCAGCACGACCATTTTCAATTTGCGAGATGTAAGAGTCGCTAACTCCAAGTGCTTTCCCAGCCTGTTTCATTGAAAGGCCGTGCTTTTCTCTCAGCTTTTTTAAAACTCGCCCCTCTGGGCTCACAATTACTTTGTTGGTTCGCTTGCTCATAAGCGAATGTATCGGATCATTATTTGAAAATGTCCACTAAATTGACTACACATTTACTTTTAATATAGTCAGTGATTTCCAATGGAAATCAAAAGGGCATCACGGGATATTTTTGTAATGGGGTGTCAGGGGCCTTTAATGCGAGTTGAAAAAATTCATGTAATGCAAATTATTAAAATCATTGATATTTTTGTGATGTTCTAAAATCTGGCACCCAAGTCCAATAAAACGAGGGTGCCTTAAAATGCGAGAAATATGGTGGAGGCGGAGGGAATCGAACCCTCGTCCGCAAGTGATCCACGAAAAGGCGCTACATACTTAGTTCGTATTTTAATTTGTCACAGCATCTTCTACGAACAAAATCTACCGTGACATATCCACAGAAACTCTTAATCGTTCAGTCTGCAGACAGCCCTGAACAACGATCCGACATTAATAACGGCGCATGAATCAACATCGGCGATTCACCCATGAACCGTAGCAGAACTAAGCTGCTAAAGCGTAGCTATCGTTTGATAGTACAAGTTTGCATGTTTTTATCGAGGTCCTCATACTCCCCGGTATGCTCCTTTTGCTTCAGCGCCCACGTCGAAACCAGGTCGCCCCCACTAAAAGATTCTACGATCACTTCAGCCTAGGGTATCCTATTTTAGCTCAACCGACTATCACCCTTCGAAGACAGTTGACGCGCGATGCAACCATGTACTTAAGACGCAAAACCGGCGCTTCACTTATGAAGTCATTTAAATGTTAACGAGTAAACTTTCCACCTTTCTCTAAATTTGCTGCCGATAGAAGCTATTACGTGTTAGGTTCGCCCCCTTATGAATACATTTCCTGAGTTCGGTCTATTGCCTTCAATTTTAAAAACCCTTAAAGCCAATCGAATTTTTGTTCCCACAGAAATTCAGCGCCAAGCAATTCCATTGTTAATGTCGGGGCAGTCCGTGGTTGGGGTCTCTGAAACTGGAAGTGGTAAAACATTAACTTACGCTTTACCCGTCTTACACCTTCTTAAAGCCTTAGAAGACGAAAATGCGGCCGTTACCGAATCGGCGGCGCCGCGGGCTGTGGTTGTGATTCCTAGCCGTGATCTTGGTGAACAAGTTTCAAAAGTCTTTAAAAGCTTTACGCACGATACGCGATTGCGTGTACGTACCGCTTTAGGTGGAGTCGCCATGGAGCAAGTTCATCGCAACGTAAGTTCGCCGTTTGAAATTTTGTTAGCTACTCCAGGCCGTTTGGTTCAACTTCTAGAAAAAAAGTCGATTGATCTTTCAGAAGTGCAATACTTAATTTTCGATGAAGCTGATCAAATGCTAGACGAAGGCTTCTTGCGCGATTCGGGCCGAATCGTAGATGCCTGCCCGATTGAAGTCGCGATGGGTTTGTTTTCTGCAACTATATCAGCTCAGGTACAAGCATTGATGAATTCTTTGTTTTCAAAGGCTGAAGTCATTCGTAGTAGTGGTAGCGGAAAAACAGTTAAAACGCTTATTACAAAAAATGAGACCGTTATCGACGGAATTCGTTGGCCCATTTTCGAAAAATTAATAAAACAAAAAGTTTCAGGCGGAACCATCGTATTTACAAATACGCGCGAACAATGCGACAAACTTGCCAATGAAATCCTAGAAAAAGGCTATTCATGCTTAGTCTACCGCGGAGAAATGGATAAAAACGAAAGACGTACAAATCTTAAAAAATTTCGCAATGGCGAAGTCAATCTTCTGATCTCAACCGATCTGGCTGCACGAGGGCTTGATCTTGAACATGTTGGCCGAGTCATCAACTACCATTTACCTCAACAAATGGAAAACTATCTTCACCGCGCAGGTCGAACAGCGCGCGCGGGCCGTGAAGGCTTAGTGATCAACCTTGTAACAGAACGTGATCTTCCATTGATCTCTAAAATCGAAGGAAAAGGCAAATCTGCTAAAGACCTTAAAGATCGTTTCTTTGATAAAGACGGTAAACGATTGCACTTACCCAACGAACAGCGAGTTGCCAAAAAAGCCTTGTCGAAGCCAGTCGCTAAGTCAGCACCTAAAAATAAACCAAGTTCGGCTAAACCTTCAGGCGGAAAGCCTCGTAAAACAAGTAAGCCTAAGTTCAAACCTAAGCCAAAACCGGCTTGGATGCGCGATCAAAAATAGATTAAAACCTTGTTTGATTATTTTTAGAGCATTTTCGAATAAAAAATGATCGGGGCAGCTTTTTAGGCTCAGATTTTTTGAATTTGCCCTTGAACTTGCAAATCATTTAGCTACTTGCTTAACAACGCAATCTGCCTATTTGTTGCTTTTTGTCTAACTTGCTGAGAACAAAAATAGCACTTTCTCGACTGAATCATTGCTCTAAACGTGTCAGAAAATTTAAGTTTTTTAAGTTTTCTTAACTTACAAATGACTGGTGTCAGACTAATCGTAACTATTAACGCATCAAATAATTTATGTTGCCGTTTCAACAAACTTTAGAGATTTTTTCTATTTTAAGAGTGAGTTATCAACCGATTCCACAGAGTTTTCCACATTTTAAATGGTTTTCCAGAGTCAAAACGACTCTGATCTGTTCATTTCACTTTGTCTAGGAAATCCAGAAATCGCGATCATTAATTAAGCGTTGTAGTTTTTGGACGCGTTGCTTACCGGAAAGAGCTGAAGGTTTAACTGGTACACTCGATCACCCTTTGTGGTCATTCGAGCGATCGAATTGTCTTTATTTAAAGTTTTTCTAAATTGGCGTAACTTGAACTTTAATTCGTCAAATTCCTTTTCAGTCATAGCCAAAGTTAATGATCCAAATTCGCGCTCAGTAGCAGCATCTTGATACAAAGACTCTAAACCCAAGTACATCAGCTGCATTTGCAACTTACGCACAAGTTCAGTTGGAATTTCATCCGGGGCTTCGTTTGATTTGCCCTTAGAAATAGTACCCGTGGCTTCATCGCGAACAAGCTCGCCTGATTTAATCAACCCCTCTAAAGCATGATTGATCTCTGTCTCAGAGGCTTTTCCACGCAAAAGGTCTTTTAATTTCGAAGTTTCGAATTCAACTCCGAGTTGATCAACCATCGCAAAAATAATCCAACCTATCCAATTCGGAACTTTTTCGAAAACCTTCCGATCAAATTCACCGACCTTTAGTTTTTGCTCTACTCGATATTCAGATAGTTTTTTTAAAGCATAGTTACGATCTGCTGGATCTTCTGCTTGGTTGAAAGAAACAAGTAATTTGAATTCGTCACTTTGAGCTTTATTCAAACCACAAGCTTTCGCAAATTTCGCGATCATGTCGTTCGATAAATTTCGCTTACCTTCTATAATCATTTTTAGATAATTCGGAGACTTAATATCTGCCGCGGCAGAGAAAATGGCGTAAGAATAGGGGCGAATTGAAGTCTTTGTTAGAGCTTTTTTGTAGTGGTAAAAGTCGCCTAAAAACAATCGATAGTCCATATACTCTGAAATATCTGGAGAACTAACCGAAGTGTTTGAATTTTCTTGCTTTTGCCCTAACAACTTATCCGAGTTTTCCATATTTTCCCCATAAAAAAACGCCTCTTATTTTTGACATGAGGCGCTCAGTTTGACAACCCTTAATACCGGCGAATGCTAATCAAATACATTCGCATTTATGATTCATCACGAGTGGTCAACGGTTAAATGACCACTCGTATTTTGCTTTCGCAATTAACGTGAAAGAACCAAAGTTACACGCTCAATAACCATCTGACCTGAAGAGTACAACATAATGCTGTCGGCTCCGTTACCGATCATTGGGCGACCGCTCAACCAAATTAACTGAGATTGAGTGTAGTTACTGCTAAAGTATGCTTGACCGTAGTTGTTTCCGTTCAAAACAACGTTGATTGCAGAGGATGAATAGCCATTCACTCGCCCTTCAATCACAACTTGTTCAATTGACCACCCACGATAGCGAGCCAACGGAAAGTAAGTTGTTAAATCAAGACGATCATTTCCGTAAACTTGTTGGTAAACGTTGATGTTCACATGTTGACGACCGTAAGCTGGTGGTGGCGGTGGTGGATAACCTGGGTTACCAGGATACGGAGGAGGCTCATGAGGTTGGCCTGGCCAAGGAGTCAATGGCGGTTGACCTGGATAGCCTGGCTGACCTGGTCTTCCTGGACGACCCGGTCTACCTGGCCGATCAACAGAACCCGACCCGCTTCCTGGGTCTACCCAGCACCCATCGGCATCAGAACAATCATCATAGCCACCCTGACCATAACCACCGTGGTCATGTTGATACTGATTTTCTTGATCGATTTGACCTGGTGTTAAGTATGCATTCGCAATGCAACTTGTTGAAAGAACTAATAAAACAATCTTTGATAGATTTACTAAACGCATTTTTCCCCCTGTTTGGATTCCGTTCCAAGCAAAGGTAAAGCAAGCGGTATGCCCAAAATTGTCATGCTTTTTGGGTCAAAAGGTACCTGGCACCAAATTACGAAAGGGTACCCGCTCCCCTTTCGTATTAAACTTTAGAAGACTTTCAATTTGCTTTCGAAAGCACGAATTTGTTCAATTGAAATGACTTCTTTTTGCATGCTGGCTGCGACTACCCAGATGGAAGCCGAAGCACCTTCATTACCGAAAATCATTTGTAATTTGAAATGACCACGCCCATCGTTTTTCACCAGACGAACTTGATTGATTGAACGACTCAACTCGACCGAATATGAGCTAGTTAAGTTCGTCAGATCAAAATTTTTCGAAAGGTCAGCATTTTTCATAACCGTGGCGCTGACTTCAGAACCAACGCTACCAGAAACCATCGGAACATTGAATCCTACAACTTGCCGATCAAGGGTCGTCATCATGGCACCTAAACCAGCACGACCATTGATAACTTCAAACGAAGACAATTTCATACCTTCAATTTTTTTAGCAACATTCAAATTGTTTGTCGCGTTTCCAATATAAGTGGCCATTGTTGAGAAAGCTGAATTGTTAGAAACATCTTGCTGAATCAAGAAATGTAAATCAGCAGCCGCGTTCCGAAAAATAATTCGGGTATACCCGCCAGCAAATTTTAACTTTGCGTAAGCCACATCACAGCCACCGCTTTTATCAATACATTTTACGAAACCACCTTGAAATTCCATTTCACCAGTTGTGCCGGCTTTTGATAAAGCTAAATTTAATTTTTCTCCGTCAGAATTCGCTAACAATTTATAGGTCTTCATTGTTCCAAATTCATCTACAGTTAAGGTCAAAGAAGTTTGGCCCGCCGCTGTCACTCGCGCAAGCTTTGCATTCAAAATGGCTTTCGCAAGATAGTTATTCATCTTTTGTTGTTCTGCAGACACTTTGCTGTTGTAAAGTTTGAACTCTTCCATCACGCCATCATCACCGGCAGACGTGTAAAATAATTCTTCAGCTTGCCCACCTGTTTTAACAGCGTCTTTAGAAAAATCGACCTGATAAGCTCGCACCGGATCGTGCTTTGCAACAGGCTTAACTTGTTGAACATTGTCAGACGGAAATTGAACTTGCCCTTGATTTTGCCCAGGGCTTTGCTGGCCGCGATTATCTCGCCCCGCACGTTCTCTGTCATCCCGAACCGGCCCACCCTGCGCAGGTGGAAGATCAGGAAGCACTTCGCTTTGATTTGAATCCGGAGTCGATGTCTGCGGCAAGCTATTGTCAGGAGAATCCGTTTGCCCCGGAGCAGGCAAAGAATTATCAGGATTTGCTGGAGCCACTTCACCCGGTTGCTTTTCTGGAGCAGGCACCGTTTGCGCCGTCGGAGGGTTTGATTTAACCTCTTTATCTTTTCCACAACTTGATAAAGCCGTTAAAGCCAATAACAAACTTGTTGATAAGATGACTGATTTTGTTAAACGCGTCTTCATACGAAACCCCAATTCAAAGTTTTTAGACCACCCAACACAAAGCAAGGCCAAGACCAACTTCGAATGTCTTTAAAGCGAATACATTTGTTTTAAACACCACAATTGGGGCTACGAAGGTAAAAACTTCAGCGTTGTTCAAAATCCTTAACAGCTACTTATAGTCTTGAACGAAGCTAGGGCGCACTTGAAACTGATTTCTCCAGTCTGCAAGCATAGGGTATTCTTTCATTAAGTTTTGAAATTCTTCATATTCAAATAATGAAAATGAATCGCCCAATGATATGATTTCAATTTGTTTTAATTCGTCCGAAAGTGTCGGATTAAGATGATAAAATTCTGGAGTGTAGGCGATTTGATAAACAGGAGCTCGCTCAGCTGAAATCATCGAACGCGCACGAATTCTTGTTTTATAATCGATATAGAATTGAAGACCATGCTGGGTCACAAGCTCATCTTTTGGACTGACTCGTTCTTGTAGCTGGTCAAGATTTTTAATTCTTTCGCTCCATTTCATAATCCAAGGAAAACCACTGTATTGAAAGGCTTGAAAAGACAAAACAGTTAAAGTGATCATCATAATTAAACGCTGTAGGTAATTATTCTTAATTGTTGGCCATGTCATAACAAATCCGATTGCTGAAAAGGTAAAGCTCATCAATAATAGACGATATTTGATTTCGATATTGTATCCGCCAAAGACCGGCAAAAATGGAACAATTGAAAACAATAAAGTCGCGCCAAGAGCACTACTTTTCATTTTTCTAAACTGAATTAATCCCGTTAGCAACCAAAGCGCCGTGATCAAGATAAGAAATCGGCCCACTAATTGATTTTCAAGTTGTCCTAAAACAAATTTTTCGAAGGTGAGGTGATTCAAAAAACTTTGAAAATGTAAAGCCATTCTCGGAAAAAGAATAATGATACTAGCGAAAAAAAATAATCCAGCAAAACCAAAAAAAATACCTAGTAAATTTCGTGAACGTCGATTTTCAGTTTTAAAAAACCAATCAACCAAAAAAGAACAGCCTGCTACCACAAAAAAGATAGCAGCGATTTTGTGAGTTAATGCCGCAATCAACAAAAGACCAAATCCTAACTTACGACGATCGAAATAATATGAAGCAATTCCACACAAAAGAATTCCTTTGGCAAATCCGCTTTTTGCAAATTCAAAACTTAGTTTTAAAACACTGGCCTGCATAGAGAAGACCAAAGTAAAAAAACAGCAAAGCAAGGTTGCTTTCCATAGGGGCATTTTTGAAGTTTCATTTTTTTTATCAAGAAGACTACGATAAAAAACAAAACCAACCGAAGAAGAAATTAAAAATAAAGATATAGAAGTTACAATTTGAAATGCCAGTAAACTAGAGCCAGTCAATTTGTATAATACAGCCAGTGGAAGAAATATTAAAGAATAGTCTGCGTGATAAAATTGATGTTGATCCGCTAGCCATTCAATTTGCTTTAAGTAAAAATAGCCGTCACCACCAGAAGGATCACTGGCTTGAAACACCTTGAAAAAACAAACGGCAGCCCAAGCCGCCGCGGTCGTAAAAATAAATAAAGATACTTTTTTCAAAAAACTATATCACTAATTTGCATTCAAGCATACGGCGAGACTTAAAATTTGGAGCCGTAACGTTAACGATGCCAGACTTAATAGGTTTATTGTCTGCATTGATAGTAAGTTGAACATTTCCATCAGCTGCGACCATCCACGAACCCTTAGTCGTGTAATCTAAGAAACCAGCAGAAGTCGTATCCAATTCTTTGTAGGCAAGACTATTCAAATAAGAAGCTCGCTCTTCGGCGCTTACAAAGTCAGCCCAAGAAGGCTTGTTCAAATTCATCATGCCGCTGACTGAAGTGCTGGTATTGAAATAAAGAATACCGAAGTACTTACCATCTGCTTGGTGTAGGTAACAGTACTGTCCAATTAGCAATTTTGACCGTTCTGTAGCCGATTTTGCAGCTTTATCCCAAGAGCCCTGAAAGTCCGCCATGGCTTCCTCTTCTTTCAAAGAAGTCTCGAGCGATTTTAAAAGACTAATATTTTGTTTATCTACTTTTTGCAATTTATCAGCGCTGTAAGTGACATTTGTTCTTAAGCAGCCGCGTTTAGCCATTTCTTCTGATATTCTCGAAGAACTAAATTTAAATCCCAATTGCGCATAGATTGAATTTCTTAAAAAATTCAATTCTTCAGCGGTGTATGTCGATCTATCATCATCATTATAAACATTAAAAGGAACGCCTAATGGTACACAAATTACTTTTTCTTGCGCTACTTTTCTTTTGTTTTGGGCCGCTTTAACAGAAAATGCCAACCCTAAACCAATAAACATAGAAATTAAAAAATTCACTTTAATTCTCCTTTTAATTGTAATGCTAAATTGTAAGAAGTTTTGACTGCATTTTACAATTCAAATTACTAACGAGCGAAACAGTTCATTGCTGCGCACCAAAAAGATTTTTTGTATAAATATTTTATCTGGTTAAACTTGAAAATAGATGAATGACTTATCTACTGAACAATTAAGTAAAATTCCCTGGTTGAATATATTTAACCAGACCATTGACCAGCCAGAAACTTTACCGGTTTTATTGGGTAACCATGGGGTCAAAGCATTTCATTTAGCCAAGCTTGCGAAAGAATCTCTAAACGCCACAGAAGCCTATGGGCGAAAAATTATTTTTAAAAATGACGAGATTGAAGTGATGTTGGCAAAATGGTCTTTTAAGGCGATGGCGGCTCCGCACAATCACGGATCTTCAAAAGGTCTGATTTGGTTTGCTCAAGGAAATTTTCAAGAACAACATTATCAGTTTAAAAATAAAAACTTGATGCAGGTCGATCGCGCTCAGTTTTATTTTGAAAACCAAGTTGTAACAGTTGAACAAAGCGACATCCATTCGTGCCAACCCGAAACGGTTGGCGTTTCATTACATATTTATTCGCCTCCGATTCATGATATGAAAGTTTGGGATTCAGAAAAAAAACGCACTTTAATCGTTGCCGATAACTGCGGGGCTTGGATACCTGAAAACAAAGACTTGATCATTTCAGAAAAAATTTGGTGATCATATGAAAATAATTTTGATTACCTACACAACAATTTATCGCACCGGCGGGGCCGAATTTGAAAAAGCAGCAAAGACATTGCATTCAGAAAAAAAAGTTCAATTTTCACATTTTGAAATAATTTGTCAGCCTACCGAATCCAAAAAAGATCTACTAAGACTGATTGAAAACATTAAAAATGCAGGTCACGAAATTTTCGAGTTTCATTTTATTGGCCATAGCGGTGTATACGGAATCATGTTCGGGTCTACAAAATGGCCCGAACAGTTTAGCCCATTTGAATGGCGACAACAGTCTTGGCCTTTGTGTTCCGACGCTAAACTTTTTTTTCACGCATGCAGAACGGCCCGGTGGTTTGCGCCCTACTTAGCAAATCATTTTAAAGTTCCAGTGTATGGCTATTGGTGGTACACCACCGTCTCAGCGTCACCAGAAAAATTCATATGGCCAGCAAATGAAAAAGCCTACATCGTTTCATGCCCGGGTAAAAAGTCTCACGGACTTTTTGCTTCGGTTTTCAAATATCTGCGATTGGCTACGTTATACCCGCTGATCGAATTCAAACCCGAAGATGTACCTATAGATCGTTCATATGATCAAGTGTCAGAACTTTATGAAGACACATTCGAAGATCTTTCTGTTCGGCGCGACGAATGGAGCTGGCTGAACTCTGAAATTGATTTTTCGAAAAATCCAAAACTTTTAGATATTGGCTGCGGCAACGGAGCTTTCTTAAGACAGATTTCAGAAAAACTATCCGAAGGATGCGGCGCAGACGCTTCTACGGGCATGCTAAGAATGGCGCGAACCAAAGCAGAAGAAAAAAAGATAACCAATCTGAACTTTTCTCAAATCTCTGGGCCCGTCCTGCCTTATGATGACAACAGTTTCGACTACGTCATATCTGTCTTATCGTTTAGATATCTTGATTGGGACCCAATGATTCAAGAAATTTTAAGAGTTCTGAAGCCAGGCGGAAGAATTTTAATACTAGATATGGTGGCGGCACCCGTTAAATTTTATGAATGGCCGAAGTTACTAGTTTCTAAACTTCGTCATTACTTTCAACGTATACAAAATCCTAAATATTACAAAGCACTTTCAAAAATGGTTTCAACCGAAGCTTGGAAACAAATGCTAAAATACAATCCGATTCGGGCCGAGCACGAATACAAATGGTATTTAACGAGCCGATTTCCAAACTCAAAATATTCATGTATTAACATCGGTTGGAATTCACGCATTATTACATTTGCTTCGGAACCCGTGCACTTCAAGACCGCACAGAAAATGAGTTTTCCTTGAATAAAGTTGGCCTACTTGATTGGGGTATTGGCGGCCTCAGCGTTTACAAAGAATTGCAAAAACAAATTAAATCGAACAGTTATGTTTATTTTTCTGATTCGGGCTTTGTCCCATATGGAAAAGCAAAAAAGAAAGATCTAATAAAGCGTTTAAACCAAGTTCTTAATTTTTTTCGAAAACAAGAAATTGCGACGGTTATTATTGCTTGCAATGCAGCTAGTACGGTTTTAGATGAAGTGCAAAGCGAAAATCTTGATATGCAACTTTACGGCATGCTTGAATCAGGAAAAGAAGCCCTTTTAAAAAGTAAGAAAAAATCGGCTTTGGTTCTTGGTGGAAAAAGAACTATTTCTAGTCTTTTTTTTCAGAAAAATTTTACTTCGCCTCGCTTTAAATTGCAGGCCTTAGTCGCACAGCCCCTATCGGCCTTAATCGAAAATGGTCAGCACAATCAAAAAATTTTTGAAGATGAGGTTTTGAAATTAAGCAAAAGTGCCGAGTTTATTCCAGAAGTGGTTTTGTTGGCTTGCACTCACTATCCAGCAGCAGAAAAAGTTTTTAAAAAAATCTTTCCCAAATCTAAGATTATCGACCCGGCAGAGACTTTAGTTAAAAAGATTAAAAACGAAATTGATACTTCAATGAGTTCAAAATCTAAATCAAACCAATTTTTTACAACCGGATCCGAATCTCAATCAAAATTGTCGGCAAAGAAAGCTTTTGACCTTAAGATTCAAAAGTTTCACAAAGTTACGTTAAAATGAAAAATCAATTTTATGATCTTCAACCAAACTTGATTTTATCAACGGCAGAAAAGCACGGATTTCTGCCAACCGGAGAGCTTATACAGCTTAATTCTTACGAAAATCGTGTTTTTGAAATCAAACTAGAAAATCGTGATTCAATCATCGCCAAATACTATCGCCCCGGACGCTGGAGCACGAAAACCATTTTAGATGAGCACTTATTCACTTCTGAACTTCAAAAAGAAAGCATCGAGGTTGCATCCGCCCTCATGTTAAAAAATAATTCAACATTAGACACGATCGACGAAATTCACTACGCGTTTTTCGATAAAGTTCGTGGTCGCATGGTGCAAGAATTGACACTTCCCCACTTTAAAAAACTAGGTCGATGGTTAGCGCGATTGCACAATGTTGGAAGTCTTCGACAAGCTGAACATCGTGCTAACATAGGGCCAATGAATGATAATAAGTGGTTGCATTTAGAAAGAATGCTTTCAATGGTTGCCCCCGAAGTTGTAAATCGTTACGAAAATGCTTCAGTCGAAATTTTTGAACGCCTTGATGAGGCATTAGAAAACTTCGATTTTATTCGACTGCACGGAGATCTTCATCGCGGAAATATATTAGAAGATTCAACAGGTGAATTTGTCATGGTCGACTTTGATGATATGATCAATGGGCCGGCCGTTCAAGATTTTTGGATGCTCATGCCTTCAAGTGACTTGAAAGATTCACCTGAATTCGAAACACTTATCGAATGTTATTCTGAATTGCGTGAGTTTCCGTATGAGCAACTCGAATTAATTCCCCTACTTCGAGGATATCGAATTATTACTTACGCCATGTGGATTATGAATCGCTGGCAAGATCCAAGTTTTCCGCGGCTTTTTCCTGATTTTGGAAGTTACAGCTACTGGGCCGAAGAGACTGAAAACTTGGAAAAGATTTTATTTCAACTTTAAAAATAAAAAAGGGTAAGCAAGCTTACCCTTTTTCGAATAGAACTTTTTTTACGAATGACTAAGCAGCTGTTTCTTTTTCAGCTTTTTCAGCTGCGGCTTTCGCTTCAGCCGCTGATTTTTTTAATTTTTCTAAGTCTTTTTTAAGACCTTCAATTGAAGTTTTTATTTGAGCTACTTCTTCAGTTAAAGTTTTGATTTTCGCTTCATCTTTAGCTGTAGCAGCAGAAGCCTCAGCCAATTGAGCTTCTTTTTCAGTCAAAGCCGTTTCTTTGTTCGTAATCGCTTTTTCTTGAGCGGCAACAGCTTCATCACGTTTAGCAAGTTCTGCTTTAGCTTGATCAACAGTTACTTTTTTAGCATCAGCTTTTTTCTTATTGGCTTCGATATTTGCATCAGTTAATAAATTCTCTCCAAAAACATTACGGAAAGCTTTGCCAGAAAGTTTTTTCTCGGCGTCGCTATTCGAAACTAAACAATCTAAATTCACTAAAACAGATTGAACATCAAGAACAACCGCAAGTTTATATCGATTTGTTTTAACATCTTTTGCAGTTGCCATCTCGATTGAAGCAACTTTACCCTTCGCGGCTTTTTCGACATCGCCAGATCCTTCACCGATTTCACACATAGTTAATGAAGTGTCTTTACGGTCTTTTTCTAAAGATTCAATAGAAGAGCGGTCGATAATGTTACCAGCTTTAAAGTAAACGGCTCCGCCAACATTTGATTTTTTCAAGGCTTCAGCTAATTTTTCTGAAACATTGAATTCCATGTTTTGGCTAAGACCCTCTAAACTTTTCTTGGCTAAAGCTTGTTTTCTTTTTTCAGCGGCGGCGGCAACACGCTCTTCTGATTCTGCCAATCCTTCAGTTTGGACGTCTTTCTTTTTAAGATCCAAGTTAATTCGATCTAAAGTACCTTTGATACTTGCAATCGTATAAACTGATTCTTTTTGAGTTTTACTATCTTTAACTTTACAAGCAGTCGCATCCGCTTGAATATTTTTAATTTCATCTACAGCGGCATTTACTTTTGAGCGCACAACTTTTTCTTGAGAAATGACTTCTTCTTTTTCGCTATTTGTAGAATCAGATTTTAAAGCATTGGCTTTAGTCGCCAACTCTTTAACTAATTTATCTGCTTCCGTGTAAGCGGTCACAAATGCCGGAGAACATGCAACTACAACCTCTGTTTGAGTTTGCGTATCTGTTTTGCCATCTGTACTTACAGATCCAGAGCCTGGATTTTGAGCTCTTACACCGCGATTTGGGGCTTTCTGACAGTTAATCAAAAAGAATGTGGTGGCCATAACTCCGCATAATAAAGTCTTCGTTAAAGATGCGTTTCTCATAAATAAAGTTCTCCTATTCAGGCTGTTCTGTTCAACGTCTGTGTTCCAATAACAGGGCCAAGGCTTAAAATGAGACAGTTTCGTAAGCTCAACCCCGTTAAAATCGAGATGAAACTTAAGCATTTTCAAAGTGTCTCACTGTGAAACACGCCCCCGACCTAAGACTGTCTAAACAATTGATAGCTTTTGCCTGAATTCGGCCTGTTTTTAAGCAAAAACCTATCGATTTCTTTCAGGAATTTTCGAAAAAAAATACCATGACCCTTGGTGTTAAGACCTGCTCAAACCCCCCCTATCAGATACACCCATAGATGCCAGGTCCCATACGATTGACTGGTTAGTGAATCCCGCTAGGTCCGGAAGGAAGCAACGGTGTCTAACAAGCTTTGCGATATGGGGTGCCTGGTCTTTTTTTGATTTCATGTTTTGATTTCAGTTAGGGTTAACTTTGTCTTACCAAGTGATCGCACGAAAATATCGTCCGCAATCCTTCGATCAAATGGTCGGGCAAAATCATATTACTCAAACATTAACAAATTCTTTAAAAAACGATCGACTTCCGCATGCTTTGCTTTTCACAGGTTTGCGTGGAACTGGAAAAACTTCTTCAGCGCGTATTTTAGCGAAAACTTTGCGTTGCCAGAACCCGGTGAATTTATCTCCGTGTAATCAATGTCAAAGCTGCCAAGAAATCGCAGGCGGT
>JACCDQ012150699.1_pt1 | contig 22946 bp, 22 predicted proteins | sample 7446031 | NCBI WGS metagenome assembly JACCDQ01 (sample SAMN15323442, study PRJNA562643) | freshwater metagenome | isolation source: river surface water | place: USA:Blue River Watershed | collected 2017-08-17 | reverse complement strand
GGTTGTCCTGCTGGATCACGCCTATGGCGTAGGCACCAATCAGGCGCGTACAGGCCGTGCGGACAGCTGCGACAAGGTTGGAGGCACCGACTAAGTTCTGATGCACGAGGTGGGCGATGACTTCGGTATCGGTATCGGAGGTAAATTCATAACCCGCCGCTTTGAGCTCAGCACGAAGTTCTTCGTGGTTCTCGATGATGCCGTTATGCACGACCGCCAGGCCATTGGAAATATGCGGGTGGGCATTGCGTTCACAGGGGGCGCCGTGCGTGGCCCAGCGGGTGTGGGCAATCCCGGTTTCGCCACTCAGATGCTGTTTGTCGGTCTCTGCCGTTAGATCGGCCACACGCCCAGCAGAACGGACGCGAACAAGGCCATTGCCGTTAAGGACAGCCACACCGGCCGAGTCATAGCCCCGGTATTCGAGCTTGCGCAGGCCTTCCAGCAAAACACCGACGATGTTCTTGCGTCCTACTGCTGCGACGATACCGCACATACATCCGACTCCGACGTCTTAAACAATTTGCGCAATTATACCGGCCACCCGCCGCTCGGGCGCGACATAAGCTTATAAGAAAGGGATATAGGCCAGATCTAGGCTGAAGGGCCGTCTTTGCGGATAATCAAGGCATTGCATTAATCATCACGCCCGAGGTTCCCCATGCGTATTGCCAACGATATTACTGCCCTGATCGGCAACACCCCGCTTGTGCGACTTAACCGTCTGACCGATGGTGCCAAAGCCACCGTGGTAGCCAAGCTGGAATACTTCAACCCATCGCATAGCGTTAAGGACCGTATTGGCGTTGCCATGATCGATGCCGCCGAAAAGGCCGGCCTGATCAAGCCTGATACTGTCATCGTCGAGCCGACCAGCGGCAATACCGGCATCGCATTGGCCTTTGTCTGCGCCGCCCGCGGTTACAAGCTGGTGCTGACCATGCCGGAGACCATGTCGAAAGAGCGCCGCGCCCTGCTGCGTGCCTACGGTGCCGAACTGATCCTCACGCCGGGGCCCGACGGCATGGGCGGTGCCATCAAGAAGGCCGAAGAGCTTGTTGCGGCCAACCCGAACTACCTGATGCCGCAACAGTTCAAGAACCCGGCCAATCCGGAAATCCATCGCAGCACTACAGCTGAAGAGCTCTGGCGTGACACCGATGGCCAGATTGATATCCTGGTAGCCGGCGTGGGCACGGGCGGTACGATCACCGGCGTGGCCGAAGTGCTTAAGGCCAAAAGGCCGGGGTTTAAGGCAATTGCGGTCGAACCGGATGCGTCGCCCGTGCTCTCTGGTGGCCAAAAGGGCCCGCATCCCATCCAGGGTATCGGTGCCGGCTTTGTACCAGATGTGTTGAACACCGGCATCATCGATGAAGTCATCCGGGTCAAGAATGAGGATGCCTTTGCGACCGCGCAGCGCGCCGCGAAAGAAGAAGGCCTCCTTGTCGGGATTTCATCCGGAGCCGCGCTGTGGGCCGCACTGGATGTTGCCAAACGACCCGAAAATGCCGGCAAGCTGATTGCCGTGATCATCCCGTCCTTTGGTGAGCGTTACCTCAGCACGGCGCTCTTCGCCGGTCTGACGGATTAACTACAACCAACAAAAACCGGGTTCATCGACCCGGTTTTTTTTACTGTAATTTATTTTTTTTTATTTCGAGCGGGCTGATCGTTTCTTCACGGGCTTACCGGTGGCAGCACGTACCGTGGCATTGGCCATCGTCGAGACGCTATCTTCACTCACTTCGGTGAAACGCATCACAGCATCGTTAAAACGTTCAAAGGCCTCATTGGCGGACCGCATCGTCGAACGGATGGCCGCAGTAGCCACCTCCGACCCTGCCGGGGTTGCTTTGGCGATCTGATGCGCCAACTCATTCATGGATGCCATAAACCCGTTGTACTGGGTTTCAATCAACTGCACGGCATCTTCCTGGGCAGCCGTAGAAATCTCCACCAGGCTACGCGAATAGAGCACGCCTTTCTCAACCTGCGGTTTTGCCAGTTCGCTCTGCAGCGTGACGGCCTCCCGGGGGCTCTGCACATTCAGCATCCGCTGTGTGCCTTGGGCGAAATCCACCATGGCCTCGCGCACGGCATGCAGATTCAGCGCCGCCATACGCTCCGCCGACATCAGCGCCGTATTGCCGACAGCAACTAGGGCCGCTACGGCAGCACGTTGCGCAGCAAACATATCTCCAAAATCGAATCCGGACATCTCGGGCTCCCTCAAACAGTCATTGAGTGTGCCCTATTCTAGACCTAAGCCACGACAAAAGTCATGCTATCTGCATAAAACTGACGGATTTTTACGGGCGCGCCTCAAACCGCTTCAGGGTATCCAGGCTTACGTGGTCCAGCACCAGCTGGTGTGTGCTCTCCAGGATGACCAGGGGGGCGCACCCTTCAGCCAGGGCCTCCATCCAGCGACTCAGGCACAAACACCACTGATCGCCCGCCTTTAAACCCGGGAACTGCCACTGCGGTCTTGGGGTCGATAGATCATTTCCCCGGAGCTGGCTGAACGCCAGAAAATCTTCCGTCATGACGGCGCAAATCCAGTGCGCGCCTGCATCGCCATCTTCCGATCGGCAGCAGCCGTCACGCATAAATCCAGTCAGCGGATCAAAGGAACAGGGAACCAGCGGTTCACCAAAAACATTCCGGTCCATTCGGTGGTCTTTTGTGCTCATGGGCTTGATTCAGAAACGCATAGATTGCTCAGGAAAGCTGATTCTAATCCGGAAGCCCCCGCGGATAAATCACACGTGACTCAACGGCGTACCAGAGCAACGCCCGTGACGGCGACGCCCAGACCGACCAGCTGGATCAGCGAGAGGGTTTCGCCAAACAGCAGCCAGGCAATCACCGCGGTCGATGGCGGCACCAGATAGAACAGGCTGGCCACATTGACCGAGGTGCCCGAACGAATCAGATGATTGAGCAAACCGATCGCACCCATCGACAACACCAGGACCAGCCAGCTCAGGGCAAACACAAACTCGCCTGTCCACATAATCTGCAAACCGCCCGTGAGCAGAACAACGGGCAGCGTCGCCAGCCAGGCAGCGCCGAACTGGATGGCCGCACCGGAACGCCAATCAAAATGGGGGCAGAAGCGTTTCTGGTACAGCGTGCCCAGCGTAATCCCCAGCAAGGCCAGCAGGGCAGGCACAACGCCAACCCAGCCAAAGCCCCCTTCTAAGCGAACCGACAGCACCATGACAGAGCCTGCCAGGCCTAGCGCCATCCCCAGCCACTGCCGGGCGCTCACCCGCTCGCCAACCACCACGCCAGCCAGCACCGCAGTCAGTAGTGGTTGCAAACCGACGAGCAGACTGACCACACCCGCCGGCAGCCCCTGACCAATGGCTACAAAAACCCCACCGAGGTAGAGCGCATGAATCAGTAGCCCGGCCACACACAGATGCAGCCACAATCGCGGCGCTCTGGGCCACGATGCGCCAGAGAGCAGCGCCAGCAAGGACATGAGCAAAACAAGCGCCGAATACCGCACCAGCAGAAAACTCAGCGGCTCGGCATAGGGCAAGCCATATTTAGCGCCGATAAAACCAGTGCTCCAGAGAAACACAAACAGGAGCGGCAGAAAACGGTGGCGGGCAGGCATCACAGGCAAACACAGGAAATTTCGGGGTGAGCGAATGTTATCCTGTCGCCATGCCTTCAGCACAGGAACTTCAACCCGGATCGGCCGCCTTTCGTCGTGCGAACTGGGCGCTGATTCTGGGGGGCTTTGCCTGCTTCACCCTGCTCTATGGCACCCAACCGATCCTGCCGCAGTTCACCGATGCCTTCGGCATCTCGCCCACGGTAGCCAGCCTGGCCGTATCGGCAGGCACACTGACGTTATCGATCCTGCTGATTCCGCTCAGCCTGCTCTCCGACCGCTATGGCCGTGCGCCGCTGATGAAAGCCGCGCTCCTCGGTGCCACCTTCTTTGCTGCCCTCTCTGCCCTGGCGCCGGATTTTGAATGGCTGGTGCTGTCCCGTGCCGGTGTGGGTGCCTGTATCGCCGCCCTGCCCGCCGCCGCCATGGCCTATCTGGGCGAAGAAATCGCGCCCGGGGCCCGTGCCCGGGTAATGGGTATGTACATTGCCGGTAATGCCCTCGGTGGCATGTTTGGCCGCTTCCTCTCGGCCGTGGTCACCCAATACAGCAGCTGGCACACCGGCCTGGCCGCACTGGCGGTCACCGGTGTCATCTGCACCACCCTCTTCTGGCGGCTGCTGCCACCGGCCCGGCACTTCCAGTCACGCTCCATGGCGCCCAGTGTGCTATGGCAGGACATTGTCCGTATTTACAAAGACCCGGGGCTGCCCTGGCTTTTCACGACAGCATTTCTGATCATGGGGGCCTTCGTCAGCATCTATAACTACCTCGGCTTCCGGCTGAGCGAATCGCCCTATGATCTGGGCCCGGCGGCGATTGGCGCCATCTTCCTACTCTACGCACTCGGCAGTGCATCTTCAGCGCTGGCTGGCCACCTGGTTGATCGGTACGGTCGCAGCACCATCATGCTGGGTATGATCGGCGCCATGGCCATCGGTGTGCTCGCCACGCTGGATACCCGACTGGGGGTCATCATCACTGGGCTGGCGCTCTTTACCTTCGGCTATTTCGCCACACACGCCATCGCCAGCGGCTGGGTCGGCGCACGGGCAGGCGAGCGACGCGGTCTCGTCTCGGCGCTTTATCTTTCGAGCTACTATCTGGGCAGCAGTTTTCTGGGGAGCACCTCGGGCCCGCTATGGACGCACTTTGCCTGGCCCGGCATGGTGGCCGGACTCATGCTCTGTGTCAGCCTAGTCTTTGGTGTCGCACTCTATCTGGCCAACCTGGAGCGCCGCGGTCGCTAGAGCCGTGAGCTGGATTATCGGGCCGGCGTATAGGCGCCGTTGACTGATTTGAGTGCCCGGCGGTTCATGTCTTCGGTACCGCATTCGCCACGCAATCCGCGCAACACAATACGATCCGGTTCATTGCGGATGTAGAAGGTGCACTGGCCGTTTTCATTGGCATAGAGAAACTGATTCGGATCCTCCGTGCGTGTGGCCCAGCCCCACAGCGTCAGACAATCCGCCGGGCCGTTCACGCAGCCCTGGCCTGGCGTAATATTGCCAGCTGATAAGCGGAAGTTAAGACCTGCGCTTCCCAGACCGGTCACTTCGATCTGCGCGGTTTCTCCCTTGAGAAACAGCCCGGAAAGATTCGTTTCCAGCGCGCCGGCGATCGCCGAGCCCGACATCCCCAACGCCAAGACGGCTGCGGCTGCAATTCCGGTTCGTTTCAACATCCTGATTCCTCTGTTTTCTCTAATGAAGGCCGGTTGGCCAAGGGCCGCACACCGGTTTATGCAATAAACTGTCAGTATTCTACGATTGTTTTGGCATGACTCCATGAAACCCGCTCCGCGCACCCGCCTTCTGATGCTGTTCACCTGCCTGGCACTCACCGCCTGCGCTGGCCCTAAAGTACTCAGCCAGACCGATGACAGCATCACCTTCGCGTTCCCCATCGGCCCCCATGGCATTGACGACGTGAAGGAAGATGCCGAACTCTACTGCCGCAAACGCGGACGTAACGCCGAACTTCGCGGCGACAAATTCTGCACCGCCGACTGCCTGAGTTGCCCGCTGCAATGTCGTGCCACCTTCGTGTGCCGCTAAGACACAACCCCGCATCGAATGATCACCCTGAAGAACATCACCCTGCGCCGTGGCGCACGGGTCCTGCTTGACGACGCCTCCTGCGTCATCAACCCCGGTGAACGCGTCGGTCTGGTCGGCCGTAATGGTGCCGGCAAATCCACGCTCTTTGCACTGCTCAATGGCACCCTGCACGAAGACCGGGGTGACTTTGTCATCCCCACACAATGGCGCATGGCGCAGGTTGCGCAGGACATGCCGGAGACCGATGACAGTGCCACACGCTTTGTGATCGAAGGTGATACCCGGCTCGTCGAAGCCGAAGCCGAAGTCACTGCTGCCGAGGCCAGCGGTGATGGCGAGCGTATGGCCTACGCTTATACGCACCTGAACGATGTCGGTGCCCACGATGCACAAGCCCGCGCCCAGGCCTTGATCCTGGGGCTGGGTTTCAAGCCAGGCGAACTCGACAAACCCGTCAGGAGCTTTTCCGGCGGATGGCGCATGCGCCTCCAACTGGCGCGTGCACTGATGTGCCCATCGGATCTGCTGCTGCTCGACGAACCGACCAACCACCTGGATATGGACGCGCTGGTCTGGCTGGAAGCCTGGCTCAAGCGCTACCCCGGCACGCTGATCGTGATCAGCCACGACCGCGAGTTTCTTGACGCCATCACGAATGTCACGATCCATATCGACCACGGCAAACTCGTGCGCTACGGTGGCAACTACAGTGCCTTTGAAGATCTGCGTGCCGAACAGCTGGCCATTCAGCAGGCCTCCTTCGCCAAACAACAGGAAAAGATTGCCCACCTGCAATCTTTCATCAACCGTTTCAAGGCCAAAGCCAGCAAGGCCAAACAGGCGCAGAGCCGGGTCAAGGCCCTGGAACGCATGGAAAAGATTGCACCGGTGCTGGCCGATGCCGAGTTCAGCTTCGAATTCGAGGAGCCCGGCGCGCTCCCCAACCCCATGCTGGCTATGGAAGACGCCGCGTTTGGTTACCCGCCCCCGGCCGATGCCGCAGCCGGCTCACCGCCCACGCTGATCGTGCAACACGTTAACCGCTCGGTGTTAGCGGGTCAGCGTATCGGCATTCTGGGCGCCAACGGCCAGGGTAAATCAACCCTGGTCAAAACCATTGCCCAGGACCTGCAAGTCCAAAGCGGCACTGTCACCGAGGGCCGTGGGCTAACCATTGGCTATTTCGCCCAGCAGGAACTGGATGTGCTGTCAGCTGACAGCACCCCGCTGGAACACATGATCCGGCTGGCCAAAGATGTACTGGCCAAAGGCGTCACGGGTCGCGATACCCGTCAGCAAAGTCTGCGGACCTACCTGGGCACCTTCAACTTCTCGGGTGATCAGGTCATGCAAGCGGTAGGGACCATGAGCGGTGGCGAAAAGGCACGTCTGGTCCTGGCGATGATTGTCTGGTTGCGCCCTAACCTGCTGTTGCTCGATGAACCCACTAACCATCTGGATCTAGCCACACGAGAAGCCTTGTCGGTTGCACTGAACGAATTCGAAGGCACGGTCATGCTCGTCAGTCACGATCGCGCCCTGTTGCGTGCCGTCTGCGACAGCTTCTGGTTAGTCGCCAACGGTAGCGTGAGCGATTTCGACGGTGACCTGGACGATTACCAGCAATACCTGCTCGATGAAGCACGCCGTCAGCGAGACGCGGCGGCAGCACCTAAAGCGGTCCGGACATCCATCGCACCGCCCCCGTCCGCGACCAAGGCGAAACCGGCTTCACGGCAGCTCAAGGCCCTGCAAAAAGATCTGGAAAAAATCGATCAGCGGATTCCGCAGTTGCAATCTGAGAAATCTGCGCTGGAAAGCGCGCTGGCCGCCACCAACGACCCGGCCACACTCACGTCAACTGGCAGTAAACTGCACGCTGTGCAAGACGAACTGGATGCGCTGGAAGGCCGCTGGCTGGAACTCTCGGAAGCAATCGAAGCCTGTCGGGGCTGAGCTGCTAACACTTCACCACAAAGAACGTATGGATCCGATCATTGTTGTTGCTGCACTGGTTGCCATTCTGGCCGCCGTCGCGGGTTACCTGGCAGGCGCCCTCGGTGGCCGTGCCCGCGCAACCGCCGCAGAAACCCGCGCCGAGCGCTTGCCGCTGGTCGAAGGCCGCCTGCAGGAGGCCGAGCAACAACTGGGCATTCTCAACACCCAGATCGCCACGCTCACCACACAACTGACGCAGGAGCGCAGCCAGAACGCTGAAAAGATCGCTCTGCTGCAGAGCGCCCGCGACGAACTGACCCACCAGTTCAAGAATCTGGCTAACGATATTCTGGAAGAAAAATCGAAGCGCTTCAGCGAACAGAATCAGCAGAGCCTCGGGCAACTGCTTGAACCGCTCAAGACCCGGTTGCAGGAGTTCCAGGGCAAGGTCGAGCAGGTCTATGTGCAGGAAGGTAAGGACCGTAGCGCACTGGCCGAACAGGTACGTCAGCTCATGGAGCTGAATAAGACGGTGAGCCAGGAAGCGAACAATCTCACCAAGGCACTCAAAGGTTCCAACAAGACCCAGGGCAATTGGGGCGAACTGATTCTGGAGCGGGTGCTTGAAACGGCCGGCCTACGCAAGGGTGAAGAGTACGACGTGCAGGAAAGCCACACCACCGGCGACGGCAAACGTTTGCAACCGGATGTGGTGCTGCACCTAGCGGAGGACCGGCACCTGGTCATCGATGCCAAAGCCACGCTGGTCGCCTACGAAGACTATGCCAACGCCGAAGACGAGAAACACCGCGAGGCCGCGCTCAAGCGCCACCTCGACGCCGTACGCACCCACATCAAGGGCCTCTCGGATAAAAACTATCAGGACCTCTATGGCCTGAAGTCGCTTGATTTCGTGCTGATGTTCATCCCCATCGAACCGGCGTTCATGTTGGCGGTAACCCATGACCGCGAACTTTTCATGGATGCGTGGAACAAGAATGTGTTGCTGGTCAGTCCCTCCACCCTGCTCTTCGTCGTACGCACGGTTGCCAGCCTCTGGCGGCAGGAAGCGCAGAACCGCAACGCGCAGGACATCGCCAAACGCGGCGCCGAGCTCTATGACAAACTGGCCGGCTTTGTAGAGGATATGGAGTCTCTGGGCAATCGGCTAAGCCAGGCACAGAAAGATTACGACGGTGCCATCAACAAACTCTCGACCGGCAAAGGCAACGTGATCCGTCAGGCCGAGATGCTCAAGAAGCTGGGCGTCAAACCCAACAAGTCGCTTCCCGCCGGCATCGTCGACAGCGCACTCGATGCCGCCGACATGGAATAGGGGCGTCAGTACGTCCAAGTGCAGTTTTATTGATCCAGATCAAATAATTAGCCGTCAATAAACCGGACGCACCGCAGCATATCGGGCATGATCGGGGCACTTTTCAACGCCCTGAGACACCCTATGGCCCACGCCCACGCTGTTTCGCACGACCCGATGCCGCACATCCTGCCCACGCTGCAACCCCTGTTGCAACAGGGTGGCCTGAAGCCGCTCGCAATGGGCGGGCGCACCCTGCTCCCGATCGTACAGGGGGGCATGGGCGTTGGCGTATCCGCTCACTCGCTGGCAGGCACGGTGGCTGCCTGCGGCGGTGTGGGTACCATTGCCTCGGTCGATCTGCGTCACCTGCACCGCGATCTGGCCGAGCAGACCCGCAAGGTCCGTGGCGAAGAAGGCAAGCGGCTCATTGATGCCGCCAACCAGGAGGCGCTGAAACGCGAGATCCGGGTCGCGAAAGAACTCGCCCAGGGCCGCGGCATGATTGCCGTTAACGTGATGAAGGCGCTCTCGGCCTACCAGAGCTATGTCACCACGGCCTTGCACGCTGGCGCTGACGCGCTCGTGGTCGGAGCCGGCCTGCCGCTCGATCTGCCGGAGCTGGCCGCTGATTTTCCGGAAGTGGCCTTGATTCCGATCCTGTCGGATGCGCGCGGCGTAAAAATCATCATGAAGAAGTGGGCGCGGGCAAATCGCCTGCCCGCAGCGATTGTGCTGGAGCATCCCGGTTATGCCGGTGGTCACCTGGGCGCCGCCTCGGTCAGCGACCTGCACGACACCCGCTTCGATTTCGACACCGTCATTCCGGAAACCCTTGCCGTTCTTCGCGAATTTGGCGTTGAAGACAGCGTGCCCATCATTGCTGCCGGCGGCATCCGTTCCTACGAGGACATCCGTCGCATGCAATCGCTCGGCGCTGCCGCTGCACAACTCGGTACCGCCTTTGCCGTGACTGCCGAGGGCGATGCCAGCCCGGCCTTCAAGGAAATCCTGGCCGGCGCCCGTGAAGAAGACATGGTGGAATTTGTCAGCGTCGCTGGCCTGCCCGCCCGCGCCGTCAAAACACCGTGGCTGGCCCACTACCTGGAAAAGGTTGAAAAACTCCAGGCGCGCGCCAAAGAAAAGGCTCAATGCATCAAATCCTTTGACTGCCTGGCCCACTGTGGATTGCGCGATGGAAACGGCAAGGTCGGCCAGTTCTGTATTGATCATCAGCTCACGCTCGCCTACAAGGGCGAAGGCGCCAAGGGGTTGTTCTTCCGCGGTGTCGGCGACCTGCCCTTCGGCAAGCAGATCCGCAGCGTTAAAGATCTGATGAGTGCGCTGCTGATGGCGAACGCTTCGATCTGTCCGCAGAACTAAAGAACCCCAACTTCTCTTCACGCGGCAATTGCTTCAAGGCCCATTCGGCCTTGGAGGCCGCTGAACGATCGGCATATTCGGCTTGTGCTACTACGCGTACCGGCGGATTGGCCCGTGTGTAACGCGCGCCTTTACCGGATTGATGCGCAGAAAAGCGCGCTTCAATATCGGTGGTAATACCGGCGTAATAGCTACCGTTAGCGCATTCGAGCAGATAGAGGTACCAGATCGGGTGTGACATGATGCGGGAGCATAACAAGTTGCCTACAATGCCGCATGCCCGAGCAAACCGCTTCCCTCATCCACTGGCAGGAAAATGGCCAGCCCCGTCACGCGCGCTGGCGCTCTGAGGCCGGTCTGCCCGCACCTGAACAGGTTATCGTGGCCGATGACACCCTATCAGCCGATGCAGCTTTCCGGCTGATCCAGGCAGGCACGGCCATTCTCTGGCGCGGCGACTACCCCAATGCCCGCCATCTCCTGCAGGCACTAACCCGCCGCGTTGACCGCCCCCCCAGAAACCCGCCACCCGCTACCCAATCTGCCCTGGAGGCCTTCGAACAGCACCGCGCTGCCCAGGGCCGTCGGGCCACCCTGCTGGGCCGTCTGCTGATCCCGCTGACCGCCGACTTCCGAATTCCGCTGCGCCGTGGCCAGGAAGTGAGGGACGCCTGCATCGCGGCGCTGGGCGAACCCCAAGCGGATGCCGCTGATGCCGTCATCAGCCTGCGCGGCCTGCTGGCCCTGGTCAGCGCCTGGGAGTGGCGTAAGAAAGGCGCTTTTGTCCCTGCACTCGACGCAAACATTCACCCGCACTTTGGTGTGTTTTCCCCGGTACGTGGCGAATACGTTGATCTGGTTGCCCAAGCGCCCTTGCCGCAACCCTGTGATCTTGCCTACGACATCGGCGTCGGCTCGGGCGTTCTGAGCGCCGTACTCGCCAAGCGCGGCATCCCACAGGTCATCGCAACGGATACGGACCCACGGGCGCTGGCCTGTGCCACCGACAATCTGCAGTCTCTGGGTTACGACCCACAGGTGCAGCTGCTGCAAGCTGACCTGTTTCCGCCCCGCGCCGAGATAGCGCAACCGGCCGACCTGATCCTGTGCAACCCACCCTGGCTGCCGGCAGAGCCCACCTCCCCGATTGAAGCGGCCGTTTATGACCCCGACTCCCGTATGTTGCGGGCCTACCTTGCAGGTGTAGCCCAACATCTCTCGGCAACCGGCGAAGCTTGGCTGGTGTTATCGGATATTGCCGAACACCTAGGCCTTCGGAGTCGCGAGCAATTGCTCGAGTGGATCTCGGACGCCGGTCTGGTCGTTGCGGGCCGTCTGGACACCCGCCCACACCATCCCAAAACGCGGAATAACACTGACGCGCTGCACAAAGCCCGCTCCCGTGAAATCACGTCGCTCTGGCGCCTAAAAAAGCGCTGAAAATTAGGTCGAATTAGGGCCTGAAGCATTGACGCACGGGGCTCCGGTGCGGATACTCATAGTTTCGCCGAATTAACCTGACGGCAGCCGAGGCTCGCATAACGAGCCCTTTATAACGATTACTTGAATTCAAGGGGACACCATGTCTGACAAGTCGAAGATCATCTACACGCTGACGGACGAAGCACCGCTGCTCGCCACCTGTGCCTTCCTGCCGATCATCCGTACCTTTACGGAGCCGGCCGGGGTTGAAATCGTGAAGAGCGATATTTCGGTGTCTGCCCGTGTCCTCGCCGAGTTTGCCGAGTTCCTCAGCGATGACCAGAAGGTCCCCGACAACCTGGCCGAGCTGGGCAAACTAACCCTGCTGCCGGACACCAACATCATCAAGCTGCCGAACATCAGTGCTTCGGTCGCCCAGCTCAAAGCCTGTGTCAAGGAACTGCAAGCGAAGGGTTACCCCATTCCCGACTATCCGGAAGCGCCATCGACCGATGCCGAAAAAGACATCGCCAAGCGCTACGGCAAGTGCCTGGGCTCCGCCGTTAACCCGGTGCTGCGCGAGGGCAACTCCGATCGCCGCGCGCCGCAGGCCGTCAAGAACTTCGCCAAAAAGAACCCGCATTCGATGGGCAAGTGGAATCAGTGGTCACAGTCGCACGTCTCGCACATGCACACCGGTGACTTCTACCACGGTGAAAAATCGATGACGCTGGACAAGGCCCGGAACGTCCGCATGGAACTGGTGGCCAAGGGCGGCAAGACCACCGTACTCAAGGAAAAGGTCGCCCTCAAAGCCGGCGAGATCATCGACTCAATGTTCATGAGCAAGAAGGCTCTGTGCAAGTTCTACGAAGACGAAATGGAAGATTGCCGCAAGTCGGGCATCCTCTTCTCGTTGCACGTGAAGGCCACGATGATGAAGGTCTCGCACCCGATCGTCTTCGGTCACTGCGTCAAGATCTACTACAAGGATGCTTTCGAAAAGCACGCCAAGCTGTTTGAAGAACTCGGCATCAACGTTAACAACGGCATGGTCGATCTGTACGAAAAGATCAAAACCCTACCCGCCTCGAAGCACGAAGAAATCATCCGCGACCTGCATGCCTGCCATGAGCACCGTCCGGAACTGGCCATGGTCGACTCGGCCAAGGGCATCACCAACTTCCATTCACCGAACGACATCATCGTCGACGCCTCCATGCCGGCCATGATCCGTGCTGGCGGCAAGATGTGGGGTGCCGATGGCAAGCAGTACGACGCCAAGTGCGTTATGCCGGAATCGACCTTTGCCCGTATCTACCAGGAGATGATCAACTTCTGTAAGACCAACGGCAACTTCGACCCAAAGACCATGGGTACCGTGCCCAATGTCGGTCTGATGGCGCAGAAGGCTGAAGAATACGGCTCACATGACAAGACCTTTGAAATCGCCGAAGACGGCATCGCCAATGTGGTCGACATCGACACCGGTGAAGTGCTGCTGACGCAGAACGTTGAGAAGGGCGACATTTGGCGTATGTGTCAGGTCAAGGATGAGCCGATCCGTGACTGGGTCAAGCTGGCCGTTACCCGTGCCCGTAACTCCAACACCCCGGCCATCTTCTGGCTGGATCCGTACCGCCCGCATGAAGCCGAGCTGATCAAGAAGGTCAAGACCTACCTGAAGGATTACGACACCAACGGTCTGGATATCCAGATCATGTCGCAAGTGCGCGCCATGCGTTACACGCTGGAGCGCGTGATTCGCGGTCTGGACACCATCTCGGTCACCGGCAACATCCTGCGTGACTACCTGACCGACCTCTTCCCGATCATGGAACTGGGCACCTCGGCCAAGATGCTGTCGATCGTTCCGCTCATGGCGGGTGGCGGCATGTACGAAACCGGCGCCGGCGGTTCGGCACCGAAGCACGTGCAACAGCTGACCGAAGAGAACCACCTGCGCTGGGATTCGCTGGGCGAGTTCCTGGCACTGGCCGTGTCGCTCGAAGACCTGGGCATCAAGACCAACAACAGCCGCGCCAAGCTGCTGGCCAAAACGCTGGATGCCGCTACCGGCAAACTGCTCGACAACAACAAGTCGCCCTCGCCCAAAACCGGCGAACTCGACAACCGGGGCAGCCAATTCTACCTGGCCATGTACTGGGCCCAGGAACTGGCCAACCAGACCGAAGACAAGGCTCTGGCCGACAAGTTCAAGGCCCTGGCCAAGACACTGACCGACAACGAAGCCCAGATCGTGGCCGAGATGAAGACGGTGCAGGGCAAGGCTGTCGATATCGGTGGTTACTACAAGGCCGATTCGGAAAAGTGCAAAACGGTCATGCGTCCGAGCACGACGCTGAACGCCGCACTGAAGGCTGCTCGCGGCTAAGCGGCTACCGGGCTTTCACTAAAACCCACCGCTTGCGGTGGGTTTTTTCTTATCAAGGCAAATTAGACATGAGCAATCTGAACCCCGACTTCTGGCAGGAACGGTTCGAGTCCGGCCAAACTGGCTGGGATCGCGGCGCCCCCAACCCGCAGCTCATGCACTGGCTTGATACCGGCACGCTCACGCCGTGTCGCATTGCTGTTCCCGGCTGCGGGAGAGGCTGGGAGGTGGCAGAGCTTGCACAACGTGGCTTTGAAGTCACCGGGCTCGATTACACCGACGCCGCTATTCGGGAGGCTCAGGCCAACCTTGGTCAGATGGAGCTTACTGCCAACATCATCAAAGCAGACGTTCTAAGCTATTGCCCGGACCAACCCTATGACGCCGTCTACGAGCAAACCTGTCTGTGTGCGATCGATCCAGATCACTGGATTGACTACGCCGACCAGTTATCCCGCTGGATCAGGCCCGGCGGGCACCTCTACGCACTCTTCATGCAAGCCAACCGACCCGGCGCCCAGGAGGGGCTGAAGGAAGGACCACCCTTCCATTGCGACATCAACGCCATGCACGCACTCTTTAACAGACGCGCCTGGATATGGCCGGAATCGTTACCGACGGCTGTCAAACACCCGAATGGACTCTTCGAACTGGCGATACGACTGGAGCGTAAACCCTGATCAGCCAATAAAACGTACGAACTCGTCCACCTGCACACGGGTTGTCTTCAGGGTATTAACGATCGCCCGCTTGTCTTCATAACCCAACGCCATGCCGCAGACCACCGCCTCGTTTTCAGGCAGGGCCAGGTGGCGCGCAATAATCTTGTGGAACTGGTTAAAGGCTGCCTGCGGGCAGGTTGCCAACCCATGGCCAACAGCGCTGATCATGATGTTCTCCATGAACATGCCGTAATCGAGCATACTGCCTCGCCCCATCACACGGTCGATGGTAAAGATCAAACCGACCGGCGCATCAAAGAATCTGAAGTTTCGGGCATGCTGTTGCTGCATGCCTGCCTTGTCGTCTTTAGCCAGGCCGAGTAATCCATAGAGATCAAACCCCACCTTGCGCCGACGTCCGATAAAAGGCTCGATCCATTCCTTGGGGTAGTAATCGTATTCTTCATGGTGCTGCGCGGCCTTCTCGGGGTTGAGAAAGGCATCCACGATCTCATCACTCAGACGCGTCTTGGCATCACCCGTCAGCACATAAACGCGCCAGGGCTGGGTATTAGTTCCCGATGGCGCACGAGACGCGACCTCCAGGATCTCCTTCACCATCAATAGATCAACGGGTGTATCCAGAAACGCCCGCACCGATCGGCGGCGGACAATGGCCTGATCGACGATCTCACTTCGCTTCACGATCAGGCTTTCGGGGCCTCTTGTGGACGACGCGGCGCCAGCACCGTCGCCTCACCTTCGAGCACGGTATTGCCATGCACCTGACAGACTGTGTCGAGCACCACGCGGTTCTTGGCCACATCAATAGATTTCACGGTCACGATCGCCCGAACGGTCTCTCCCGGATGGACAGGTGCCTTAAAGCGTAAGGACTGAGACAAATAAATAGTCCCGAGGCCGGGTAGCTTGTTACCGATACAGGCAGACACAATCCCCGCCGTCAGCAGGCCGTGTGCAATGCGACCATGAAATGTCGTATGTTCGGCAAACTCCTGATTCAGGTGTACCGCATTCATATCACCCGAAGCGGCGGCGAACATCAGGATATCGGCCTCAGTCACCGTCTTGGCATAACTCCGACTCATGCCCACTTCCAGCTTATCTATCGTGTAGCCGATATCGTCTTCTGCAAACGTAATACTGCTTCCAGTCATTCTAAAACCTCTCAGGCGCCCAGGCCGTCCCAGCGTTGCACCAGCGTATTCTCAATCTCGAAAAGATCCAGAACCCGGCCGACCGTGTGATCCACCAGGTCCATAATGCTCTGGGGCTTAGTGTAGAACGCCGGCACCGGGGGCATCACAATGGCCCCATTCTCAGTAACCTGCGCCATCGTTCTAATATGCCCAGCATGCAGCGGGGTTTCCCGCAGGAGTAACACAAGTCGACGGCGCTCTTTGAGCACCACATCAGCCGCGCGCGTAATCAGATTACTGGTTGACCCCCAGGCAATGTCGGACATGGTGTGGACCGAACAGGGTGCAACCACCATGCCCAGCGTTGGCAACGAGCCCGACGCAATGGCGGCGCCAATATTCTTGGGGGCATGCACTACAGAAGCGAGCGATTCCACCATGGCAACCGTGTAATCGGTTTCTGCGGCCATCGTCAGCTTGGCCGCATCGCTCATCACCAGATGCGATTCGATACCGGCAATCCTGAGCGTCTCAAGCAGCCGTACTCCATACACCGTGCCAGAAGCACCGGTAATGCCAACGATCAGTCTTTTACGAGCAGTCATATGAGCGCATCCAAGCAATCACCAAGACCGGTGGCGGACAGGGCGGGATTCGAACCCGCGTTAGGGTATTACCCTAAACACGCTTTCCAGGCGTGCGACTTAAACCACTCATCCACCTGTCCGAAGGCCGCAATTATAACAGAGGGGTAGGCTCCGACCATTCGGCGAGGAACTCGCCCCAATGGGGGCCTGGCAGCTCTTTAATCGATGCCCGGACCAGGGCCTCTTCTTCGGCAGCCTGCTCACGGGTGAGGTCGCCGCGCATAAGGCGGAAGCGGTTATAGACCAGATACGTGTTTACCACATCGGTTTCGCAATAATCACGGATCTTGCCGGGGTCGCCGGCCTGCCAGGTAGGCCATACCAGGTTACCGGCCATACCGACCTTGCCCGGGAAGCCCATGAGTTTGGCCATGGCATCGAGCGGTGCGCTGGCGCGTGGCTGGTACATGGCCAACAGATCCATCAGGTCAGTATGTCGGCTGTGATAGCGGCTGACATAGTTGTTCCACTTGAACTCACGCGAGTCGTTATAGTCGCCCTCGCCCTGATCCCAGTAGCGGGGTGCGCTCACACCATGCATGAGCCCCCGGTAGTGCAGTACCGGTAGATCAAAGCCGCCACCGTTCCACGATACCAGGGTGGGCGTCAGGCGCTCGAGGCCATCAAAGAATCGCTGGATGATGGCGCCTTCGTCCAACTCTGGCGCAGACAGCGAAAACACCTTGAAGCCGGCATCGCTGCGGAATGCGCAGGAGATGGTCACGACGCGATGCAGATAGTGCGGCAGAAAATCATTGCCGCTCTGGGCGCGGCGCTGCTGGAACGCCAGCTCGGCAACCTCTTCGTCCGACAGATCTGCAGGTAGATCATTGAGATTACGCAGACCGGCCACATCGGGGATGGTCTCGATATCAAAAACGAGGATCGGCACCATATACGTTACTCGGCGATTTATTCCGGAAAGACACCGGTGGAAAGATAACGGTCACCGCGATCACAGACAATGCTGACCACCGTGGCGCCAGGATTGTTACGAGCCACCTCAAGCGCCACGCACATGGCGCCGCCCGAGGAAATGCCGGCGAAGATGCCTTCTTCTGCTGCCAGACGTCGCGTCATGGCTTCAGCTTCGGCCTGACCCACATAGATCAGTTCATCGACCCGTGCCTTGTCATAGATTTTTGGCAGGTAGGCCTCGGGCCATTTACGGATACCGGGGATCTGCGCGCCCTCTTTGGGCTGAACACCGATGATGCGGATGTCGGGATTCATTTCCTTGAGGAACCGCGACACGCCCATGATGGTACCGGTCGTGCCCATGCTCGACACAAAGTGCGTGATCTGCCCTGCGGTATCACGCCAGATTTCGGGGCCAGTACCCTCGTAATGCGCGATAGGATTGTCCGGATTGGCAAACTGATCGAGCACCACGCCTTTGCCCTCAGCGACCAGACGATTGGCCACATCGCGGGCGAGTTCCATGCTGCCGCTGACCGGGGTTAGCACCAGTTCGGCACCAAAGGCTTTCATAGTCTGCCGGCGTTCCATCGTCTGGTTCTCGGGCATGACGAGAATCATTTTGTAGCCGCGCATGGCAGCCGCCATGGCCAGTGCAATCCCGGTATTACCGGAGGTGGCTTCGATCAGCGTATCGCCGGGCTTGATCTGTCCCCGTGCTTCGGCATGGAGGATCATCGAGAGTGCGGGGCGGTCCTTGACCGAGCCCGCAGGGTTGTTGCCTTCCAGCTTGGCCAGCACCACGCTGCCCACGGCCGAAAGTGCCGATGCTTCAAGCCGCTGTATGTGAACTAGCGGCGTATTACCAACCGTATCGGCCAGCGTTTTATAACTGGGGCGGGTGGGCATGCAGCCACTCCACGTATTTGCCGACGCCCTGCTCCACGGTATGAAATCCAGCGTCATAGCCGGCATCACGCAGGTTTGTCAGATCGGCCTGGGTATAGGCCTGATACTTGCCCTTAAGCGCTTCGGGGAACGGCACATATTCGATCAGACCCTCAGCCACCAGTTGTTCCAGTGAGAGCTCGGCTTCTCCATTGAGGCGGCGACAGCTATTCACGGTCGCAGCGGCGACATCATTAAAGCTCTGCGCCTTACCCGAACCGAGGTTGAAAATGCCAGAGACTTGTGGGTTCTCGAGAAACCAGAGATTCACGCGCACCAGATCTTCGACAAAGACGAAATCGCGCTGCTGCCCACCGTTGGGGTAACCGTGCGAGCCTTCGAAGAGTTTGACCTTACCGTCCTTCTGGAACTGGTTGAAGTTATGAAAGGCGACTGAGGCCATGCGCCCCTTGTGCGATTCGCGCGGGCCATAGACATTGAAATAGCGGAACCCGGCGATCTGGGCACCGTGCTCGTTTAAACGGCGACGCACGATCTGGTCAAAAAGCAGTTTCGAGTAGCCGTATACGTTGAGCGGTGCTTCGCAGCCGGGCTCTTCCCGGAACTCGGTGCTACCACCATAAGTGGCAGCGCTGGAGGCATACAGCATAGGCACATCCTGATCCTGCGCCCAGTTCAGCAGATCGACAGAGTAACGGTAGTTGTTCTCCATCATGTAATGGCCGTCGTGCTCCATGGTGTCGGAACAGGCGCCCTGATGCAGGATGGCATCGATCTCGCCGTCAAAATCCCCGGCCTGCAGTCGCGGCAGGAAATCGCGCTTATCGAAGTAATCGCTGATCTCGCAATCAACCATGTTGTGGAACTTGGCGGCATTGGTCAGGTTATCGACAGCGATGATGTCGGTGATCCCACGCTCATTGAGCGCCTTGACGATGTTGGCGCCGATAAAACCTGCTGCGCCGGTAACGAGGACGGTCATGATGTTCTCCGATGAATTCTTCGCGGCTTAAACCGCTTGTTGCAGTTCGTCACGCGTTACGACGGCTGTACCCAGCTTGCCCACCACAATGCTGGCCGCCAGATTGGCGACGCGCACCGCCTCGGGGTAATCAGCGCCGCTGGCCAGCATCAGCGCCAGCGTGGCAATCACGGTATCACCTGCCCCAGAGACATCGAACACCTCACGGGCTTTGGCGGCCTGATTAAAGGTGCCTTCCGGGCGGAACAACGTCATGCCCTCTTCGCTCCGGGTCAGCAACAGCGCATCCAGACCCAACTGCTCACGCAGCGCGTCGGCCTTAGCCTTTAGGTCAGCTTCGTTCTCCCACTTGCCCACCACTTCGCGCAACTCCGAGCGATTGGGCGTCAGCAGGCTAGCACCCGCATATCGGGCGTAATCATCGCCTTTCGGATCGACCAGAACCCGCTTACCAGCCTTACGGGCCATCTCGATCATCGTCGTGATGTGCGTGAGGCCACCCTTGCCGTAATCCGACAGAATAACCAGATCATGGTCAGCCAGCTGACGCTCGAAGTCATCTAGCTTGGCCTGCAGGACTTCGTGCGATGGCGCGGTTTCAAAGTCGATGCGCAGCAGCTGCTGCTGGCGCCCCAGCACCCGCAGCTTGACCGTGGTGCGGATATTGGCGTCGTCGTGGAGCCCGGTAGCGACGCCTGCTTCTTGCAACAGGCCTCGCAGGGTCTGGCCGGCTTCATCCGTGCCGACCACCGATAGCAGCGAGACCTTACCCCCAAGCGCGACAATATTGCGCGCCACGTTGGCGGCGCCACCCGGGCGGACTTCTTCTTTGTTGACGTGCACCACAGGCACTGGCGCCTCAGGCGAGATGCGCGAGACTTCGCCAAACCAGTAGCGGTCCAGCATGACATCGCCAACGACAAGCAGACGGGTTTTGGAGAAATCGATCGTGGTCATGGTGTTTTCTAGGGATTTAATTCATCAAGGACACGGCGTACGCCATCTTCCCATTGCGGCAGTTTAAGCGCAAAACTGCGCTCCAGCAGCTGGGTATTCAAACGGGAGTTCTGCGGCCGTTTAGCTGGTAGCGGATACTCGCTGGCAGGAATCGGCTTGAGACCGGTGTCGGCCAGGGCCAAGGGCAACCCCTGAGCCCGGGCATGATCGATGACCAGTCGGGCGTACCCATACCAGCTGGTCTCGCCCGCGGCGGCCAGATGATACGTGCCGCCTGGCGCACGACCGGAAAGCACATCGCGCAGGGCATGGGCCGTCACATCAGCAATCAGTTCGGCCGAGGTCGGCGCACCAATCTGATCGTCAATCACATTGAGCGCAGTGCGTTCCTGTGCCAGGCGCAAAATAGTTTTGGCAAAGTTGCTGCCATGCGCGCCATAGACCCAGCTGGTTCGTAAAATCAGATGGCGACACAAGGCATCACGGATCCTGTGTTCGCCATCCAGTTTGGTCTGGCCATACACACTGAGCGGGTTCGTGATGTCGTCTTCGACGTAGGCATCTAGCTTGGTCCCATCAAACACATAGTCGGTGGAGTAATGCACCAATAACGAACCCATCTCCCGGGCATACAGCGCGAGTTCAGCGACGGCATCACCATTAACGCGCCGGGCCATGGCCTGATCGGTTTCGGCCTTATCAACGGCTGTATAGGCGGCCGCATTGACGATGACTTCGGGTTCGTATGTCTCGAGCGCGGCTTCTACCTGAGCTGGATCGGCCAGATCGCATTCCTTACGACTTAAAGACGTCAAAAGACCCAGCGGCGCGAGTGCTCGCTGCAACTCCCAGCCAACCTGGCCGTCCTTGCCGAGCAGAAGGATCTTTTTATAAAACCCCATCGCGCGCCTCAGGCATCTTTCGTGGCGTAATGGGTTTCCACCCAGGCGCGGTATTCACCGCTGGTCACATGACTGACCCATTCCTGGTTATCCAGATACCACTGAACGGTTTTACGGATACCGGTGTCAAAGGTTTCCTGTGGCTTCCAGCCCAGTTCTTTTTCGAGCTTACGGGCATCAATCGCGTAGCGGCGGTCGTGGCCCGGGCGATCCTGTACAAAGGTGATCTGGGTCTTATAGCTCTGGCCATCTGCACGGGGTTGAAGTTCATCGAGGATGGTGCACAGGGTGTTCACGACGTCGAGGTTGGCTTTTTCGTTCCAGCCACCGACGTTGTAGGTTTCACCCAGTTGGCCCGCTTCCAGCACGCGGCGGATGGCGCTGCAGTGATCTTTGACGTAGAGCCAGTCACGGATCTGCTGGCCGTCACCGTAGATAGGGAGCGGTTTGCCGTTCAATGCATTGAGAATGCAGAGCGGAATGAGCTTTTCCGGGAAGTGATATGGCCCGTAGTTGTTGGAACAATTCGTCGTTACGACCGGCAGCCCATAGGTATGGTGCCAGGCGCGCACAAGGTGATCGCTGGCGGCCTTGCTGGCGCTATAGGGGCTATTCGGTTCGTACTGGTTGGTTTCCGAGAAGGGTGGATCTTCTTTCGTCAGCGAACCATAGACTTCGTCAGTGGAGACGTGCAGGAAGCGGAAGGCCGTCTTCTGGTCTTCTGGCAGGTCGTTCCAGTAACCACGGACGGATTCGAGCAGGTTAAAGGTACCGACAATGTTGGTCTGGATAAATTCACCCGGGCCATGAATCGACCGGTCCACATGGCTCTCGGCGGCGAAGTTGATGACGGCGCGCGGCGTGGTATCAGCCAGCAGCTTACCCACCAGTTCACGATCACCGATATTGCCAAAGGCAAACTGGTAGCGCGGGTCGCCGATCAGGTCCTTCAGGTTTTCAAGATTACCTGCGTAGGTCAGGAGATCGAGGTTAACAACGGGCTCATTACATTGCTCCAGCCAGTCGAGAACAAAGTTGGAACCGATAAAACCGGCAGCGCCAGTGACGAGGATGGTCATGACGTTATCGCCTTAGGAATCACTACCGAACAGATCCCGCGTGTAGACCTTGTCGGCCACGTCTTCCAGCACATCGGCCATGCGGTTGCTGATGATGACATCGGATACTTTCTTGAATTCGTTGAGGTCTTTGACGACGCGGGAATGAAAGAACTCGGTCTCATGCAGCGCCGGTTCGTAAATGATGACTTCAATACCCTTGGCCTTAATCCGCTTCATGATGCCCTGGATAGAAGACGCCCGGAAGTTGTCCGAGCCGGCTTTCATGATGAGGCGGTAGACGCCAACAACCTTGGGTTTGCGACGAATGATCTCGTCGGCAATGAAGTCTTTACGGGTGGTATTGGATTCCACGATGGCGTGGATCAGGTTCTGCGGCACATCGCGGTAGTTGGCCAATAGCTGTTTGGTGTCTTTAGGCAGGCAGTAACCGCCGTAGCCAAAGCTCGGGTTGTTGTAATGCGTGCCGATGCGCGGGTCGAGGCCGACGCCCTCGATGATCTGCCGGCTGTCCAGGCCATGGGTGGCGGCATAGGTATCCAGCTCGTTGAAGTAGGAAACGCGCATGGCCAGGTAGGCATTG
>JACCDQ011906176.1_pt1 | contig 22956 bp, 16 predicted proteins | sample 7446031 | NCBI WGS metagenome assembly JACCDQ01 (sample SAMN15323442, study PRJNA562643) | freshwater metagenome | isolation source: river surface water | place: USA:Blue River Watershed | collected 2017-08-17 | reverse complement strand
ATGACGAAGTTTTAGATAATTTAGAAGATATCCTTATTTCTTCTGATGTGGGTGTGAATACTACGTTAAAAGTAATACAACGTATCGAAGCTCGTGTGGCTTCAGATAAGTATTTGGGTGTGGGCGAATTGAATCAAATTCTTCGTGAAGAAATAGCAGGTTTGCTTTCTGAAACGAATTCAGCTGATGCTACAGAATTTGTTACTCCAATACCAACTAAACCATACGTTTTAATGGTAGTGGGTGTGAATGGAGTTGGAAAAACGACTACCATTGGAAAATTAGCTTACCAATTCAAAAAAGCAGGTCATAAGGTAGTGTTAGGTGCAGCAGATACTTTTCGTGCCGCAGCCATTGACCAATTGCAAATTTGGGCTGATCGAGTTGGGGTGCCAATTGTAAGACAAAATATGGGAAGTGATCCAGCTTCGGTGGCATTTGATACGTTGCAGTCAGCAGTGGCACAAGATGCAGATGTCGTTATAATTGATACAGCAGGACGTTTGCATAATAAAGTGAATTTGATGAACGAATTGACCAAAGTAAAACGTGTTATGCAAAAAGTAGTAGGAGATGCTCCACACGATGTTTTATTAGTTTTGGACGGTTCTACAGGTCAGAATGCTTTTGAACAAGCCAAACAATTCACAGCTGCTACTGAGGTAACTTCTCTAGCAGTAACCAAATTAGACGGAACTGCCAAAGGTGGTGTTGTTATTGGAATCTCTGATCAATTTCAAATTCCAGTAAAATATATTGGAGTAGGAGAAGGAATCGAAGATTTACAAGTGTTCAATAAATTCGAGTTTGTAGATAGTTTTTTTAAATAATATACGATGAGTTTTTTTGGAAAATTAAGCCCAATAGCTTTTTACTTTATAAGTGTAATTTCCTTTGTTTTGGCCAATGTGATTCGGGAACAAAGCATTCCAGTGTATTATTTGTCCTTAGTAGTAGGCTTGGTGTTTTTCTTCCTGGGTTTGTATAAAAGAGTGAATACTAAAAAATAGCAGTATGAAGAATTTAGTTAAAGTAATATTGTTTTCATTTCTTTTGGTGAGCTGTAAGCAGCAAATACAATCTACGGATATTCCTAAAATTAACGGCTATTGGGAAATTGAAAAAGTAGTTTTTTATCAAGGCGAAGACAAAGAATATGGTGCCAATCAAAATTATGATTATTTCCAAATAGATAAAAATAATCAAGGAATCCGAAAAAAAGTAGCCCCTCAATTAGATGGCACTTTTTTAGTAGATGATACCTATGAAAAAGTTAGCGTTCGTTTTAAAGACGACAAAGCTTATTTGGATTATGTAACACCTTATATGAAATATACCGAAGAGATTGTTGCTTTGACAGCAGATGAATTGGTGGTGTTGAATTCACAAAAAAAAGAATACCATTACAAGAAAGCAACGGCTATAAATATTTTGGGTGATGGCAAAAAGGCTAAGTAATCAAAGTACAGTTGGCGATGTTTTAAAGCAAATTATTCAAGTGAATAAATTGCAACCCGGAATGGATCAGATGGATGTCAAAGGGGCGTGGCAAAACCTAATGGGGAATGGCGTTAATAGTTACACTAAAAATATTGCCTTGCGAGGCAGTACTTTGTACGTTGAGTTAACTTCTTCAGTTTTACGTGAAGAATTAAGTCATGGCAAATCTAAAATTATTGCGATGATAAATGAGGAATTGCAACGAGAAGTGATTAAGGATGTAGTGTTACGATAGATTACTTAGATTTCTAGATTTTTAGAAAGTTAGAAAGTTAGATATATAAGAAAACCCATTTCTATTGAAATGGGTTTCTATTTTTATAAAATCTTAGAAGTCTAATTTTCTAATAACCTAACGGTCTAGATTAAAATTGCTCTCTTCCAGCAAAGTGAAAAGCGCTTTCGATAGCAGCATTTTCATCACTATCAGAACCGTGAACCGCATTTTCTCCCATAGAGGTAGCATACAATTTACGGATAGTTCCTTCGGCAGCTTCGGCAGGGTTAGTAGCTCCAATTAAGGTTCTGAAATCACTTACGGCATTTTCTTTCTCTAAAATAGCGGCAACAATTGGTCCGCTTGACATGAACTCTACCAATTCTCCGTAAAAAGGACGTTCGCTATGTACTGCATAAAATGCTTGAGCATCTGCTACGGTTAATTGTGTTAATTTTAGAGAAACAATTTTGAATCCGGCATTGGTAATTATTGTCAATATGTTTCCAATATGTCCATTTTTAACCGCATCGGGTTTTATCATGGTAAAAGTTCTATTTGTTGCCATTTTTTATATAATTATTAATTTGGAATTCAAAAATACTAATTTTTTGTTATTTATGTAACAAAATTAATTAAAAAATAAATTTTTATAAATAATTAGAATTATAGAATCAGTACTTCAAAACGTTGTTCCAAAGGTTTAAGTTTCTTAATTAAAGCGGGAATCAATAGTTCTCCATTTTCCAAATAAAACTCTGAAAAATTAGTTTGGCGTTCTTGTAAACTTTGGTTGGGGAATAATTCATTTTGCAATTGAGTAATTCGGTTTAATACGTCTGCCAATTTTCTTTTTTGCGCTTTGAGTAATCTTTTTTCTAAGTGTTCGATTCCTTTGATTTGTTTGGTTTCTTGTGCTTTTAGTGCGCCAAGGAAAGAATCGTCAGTTTGTTTTGCAATGCTATACAATACTTCAAATTGTTTTTTTAACTGTTCTTTTACATCTGATAAATCCAAGTCGATTTCAGAAAGGACTTTAGTTTTTTTGGTGACTAAATCATTCTGCTGACTAAATAAATCAGCCCAAGAAAGGTGTAAAGCGTTTGCTTTTTTGATTTGCTTTTCAGTCGCTAATACAACAGAGTTACGAACCAACAAGATGGGGAAACTTACATTTACAGCATTGAAAAAAGTATGTAATTCTAACCAATAGGCAATCTCGCCTCCTCCGCCAATATAGCATAAATTCGGCAAAAGAACTTCTTGATACAACGGGCGTAGAATAACATTGGGGCTGAATTTTTCTGGGTTGGTTTCTACCAATTCAAATAGCGCTTCTTTGGAAAAAGATAAATTAGTATGGTTGATTTTATAACTGCCATTTTCTAAAATAATTCGCTCCCTCAAGTTGTTTTCAATGTAAAATAAGTTGATTTCACGAGGGTTGACTTGAATGGAATATTCGTTTAGTTTTTCAATAGTTGCAGTTACTTCTTGGAACGACGTTTGATTTTCTACTTCTTCTTTTATGTACGGAATTAAAACGCGTTTCAAGTTGGCGTCATCTGCGTCGATAATTACTAAGCCATAGTCGCTAAAAAGTTCATTGGCCAGAAATCGAGTAGCCTCAGCTAAATTAGTGTGTTCTAAATACGATTTTTGAAAAAGTTCTTTGATTTTTTGTGCATGGCTACTTGAGCCTAATTCTTGTGCAAAAACTTCAAAAACAGCATCTAATCCTTCGGTTGATAATCGACCAACAGGTCCAGAACTGTCTTTGTTCCAATGGAATTTTTTGCCTTTGAAATTGAAATAGTTGATTTCTTCAAAATCATGGTCTTCGGTTGCCATCCAATAGATGGGTACAAAATTCGACTGGGGATATTTTGATTTTAGTTCGGAAGCCAAATTGATAGTGGAAATGATTTTGTATAAAAAATACAAGGGACCACTAAACAAATTCAATTGATGCCCCGTAGTGATAGTAAACGTATTGGATTGACCTAAAGCTGCAATGTTTTTTTGAATAGCTTTAGATATTGCGATGTTTTGATATTGTTTTTGTAAAACACTAACCAATAATTTTCGATTGTCATGGTTGTAGTTCGCCTCTTTTTCAGCGATTTGTGCTTCAAAGTTTTCTATTGTTGGAAACCGATTGTATAGCAAATTTAGACTGGATTTTTGATCTAAATAGTCGTTGATCAAAGAAGAAAAATAGCCTGAATTTTGATAGGTTATACAGTCAGTTGGCATGTTGGATTTTGTTTGGAGTAAAAATACTAAAAAAATATTGGAACTAAATAGTTGTGCCTTTGGAAAAATAGTAGCATTTTTATACTCGTTTGAAAACATATTAATACCCCAAAATAAATGAACACAACACCACAATCTGAGAATTCCTTACAACACGTACTCTTCGGGAGCTTAATTGGAACTACGATTGAGTTTTTTGATTTTTATATTTATGCTAATGCAGCAGTATTAGTGTTTCCACAACTCTTCTTTCCTGGAACGGATAAAACGACTTCGGTTTTACAATCGTTAGCGACTTTTTCGATTGCTTTTTTTGCTCGTCCTATTGGGTCTGCAGTTTTTGGACATTACGGAGATAAAATTGGTCGTAAAACAACCTTGGTAGTTGCTTTGTTAACTATGGGATTCTCTACAGTTTGTATTGGATTTTTGCCAAGTTATGCAAGTGTTGGAATTATTGCTCCTATATTATTAATGATGTGTCGTTTTGGACAAGGTGTCGGACTTGGAGGCGAGTGGGGCGGAGCGGTGTTGTTAGCGATCGAAAATGCACCAGCTCATAAGCGCGCCTGGTTCGGGATGTTTCCGCAATTGGGTGCACCAATAGGGTTGTTGCTTTCAGGAGGTACATTTTTGATTTTAACTAATTCACTAAATCCTGAAGATTTTATGGAATATGGATGGAGAATTCCATTTATAGCAAGTTCTTTATTGGTTTTGGTTGGATTTTATATTCGTTTAAAAATTACAGAAACCACTGCTTTTGAAAATGCAAAACAAGAGCAGAAAGAAGTTAAAATACCTTTTGTGACTTTATTGAAATCATATCGAAAAGAATTATTATTTGGAACTTTTGCGGCTGTAACTACTTTTGTGGTTTTTTATTTAATGACAGTATTTATGCTAAATTGGAATACAAAAGAATTGAAATTCTCCAACAAAGAAGCCCTTTTAATGCAATTGTTTTCAGTATTGTTTTTTGCGGCATTTATTCCAATTTCGGCAGTAATTGCAGATAAAATTGGACGTAGAAAAATGTTGATTTACGCTTCATTAGCTATTGCTATTTTTGGTTTGTTCTTTTCTGCATTTTTGAACACTGGAAGCACTATTTTAGTGACGTTCTTTTTGTGTTTGGGAATGGCATTAATGGGATTCACATACGGTCCAATAGGTACTTTTCTTTCCGAATTGTTTCCTACAACGGTTCGTTATTCGGGGGCTTCATTAACATTCAATTTGGCAGGAATTATAGGCGCAGCATTTGCTCCAATGATTGCTATTTGGATTGCTGCTAATTATGGTTTAACCTTTGTGGGTTATTATCTTTCAGCAGCCGCTTTGATTTCGGTAATTTCTCTTTTGGTGATCAGTAAAAAAGAACATCAGTTTTAAATTTTTATCTTTTCAAACTAAAATGGCCTTTATATTCTGAATTTGTACTAGGGCGAATTACTGTAAACCAATAATCATCAGCAGGGAGTTGATTTCCTATATAAGTTCCGTCCCAAGAATTATTTTGACTCAATTCTTTGATCAGTTTACCATAACGGTCAAATATCTTTATAATAATATCATTTTCATTATCTGAAAATTTAATTTTCCAAGTATCATTGAATCCATCTCCGTTTGGAGTGAAAAATTTGGGATACATCAATAGGTAAACTTCATCGGTAACTGTTCCACAGCCGTTTTTGTCTCTTACAGATACCGTATATTTTCCATTAACTAAATTAAAAAATTCATTGTTGTTTTGATATTGAATTCCATCTAACGAATACTCATAATCACCTGTGCCTGTTGTGTAAACGATAATGTTATTATTACTATCTGTCCAATCTTTAGTTTCAATAGAAGTAATTTTAGCTATAGTTGATTTTTTTACACTAAAATTTTTAGTAGCTGAACAAGAAATAGTGCTATAATCTTTAGAAACTAAAACACTATAATCTCCAGGATTGGCTATTATAACAGAAGGAGAAGTAGCACCAGTTGACCAAAGGTAGTTGGTGAAATTAGTTCCTGCATTGATAGTGATTGAACTATTTTCACATATAGGCACCAAGTCATTAATCAAGATGTTAGGTTTTGAAAAAAGAGATAATTTTAGTTCCGCAATTGCATAACAGGGTGTGTTTGAATTGATACGAACATAAATTTTATTTTCACCAAGTGTTATGGTGTAATTATTAGGGTTGGTTATTCTCGCAGTAGATAATTCATTTTCTGCTCCTGACAAAGTAGTGTAATAATTGAAACTATAGTCGTTTGGATTGACAATTAGATTGGAATTATAGTCATTAAGATTAATAAGTTCAGTAGTATCATTTGAGTTGTCACAAAATGAATTTTCAAAATCTGTTGCCAAAAACGGGTTAATAATAGAAATAGAAATAGGGAGCTTTGAATTACTTTCACAATTATTAATGGTTTGTGTTGCATAATACAATTGGTTGTTTTGTAAAGGAGTAGAATTAATTAAATTATTTCCATTTATATCATACCATTTTATACTTGTACCAAAGATTGAAATTGAAGATAAAGTAGCATTTTGACTGGCACAAAAATTTTGATTTGAATCTGCAGAAGGAGTAGCAGTAGTTTGAATATTGATTCGCACAGGTATTCTGTCACTTTCGCATCCATTAATGGTTTGTGAGGCGTAATAGGTTGTCTCGTTTTGCAATAAAGAGGTGTTGTTTAAATAATTTCCATTAGTCAAGGCATCATACCATTTTATATTTTGACCAGTAATACTGATATTATTTAAAGTAGCATTTTGTTGAATACAGAAATTTTGAGGGGATGAAACTGAGGTAATAGATTGGTTTGAAATATTTACTATTTGGTTTTGTGTCGCACTGTTATTATTAGAGTCAGTGTATTTCCATACAATTGTATGTGTTCCTTGAGGAAGATTAGTGATTTGATTAGTAGTTGTAGCTAGTATCAATCCATCACAAGAATCTGTTGCTGATGGAATTGGTATTGTAGTACTACAGTCACCATTTATAGTTGGTAATTGGATGATGTTGGGTACGGGTGGATTAGTGTCACCAATGATTACATCGGTTGTTAGTGTACTGTCACAATCACCGGTTCCAGTTATTGCACAACTGTATAGACCACTATTTGCTATAGATGTATTCGGTATTATAGGGTTTTGAAGTGTAGAACTAAAACCATTGGGTCCAGTCCAATTGTAATTAGTTCCTCCGCTGGCTTTGAGTTCAAGGGTGTTTCTACTGCATAAAGGAGAGTTGCTTGAAATTGTTAAATTTTGATCACATTTGCCAATTTTAACTATCCAAAAATCACGTTGTCCATTTGTGTCTACAGTTTTATTACCTGAAATTCCTGATTGTGACCAACCTGAAACAACAATTGCACCGGAATTGTCTTCTAAAATGGCATGAATTTGATCTATATTATTCCCTCCGATAGTTTTGTCCCATTCAAAATTTCCTAATTCGTTAAGTTTAACGACCCAATAATCGCTATCTCCAAATCCGTTTTCAGTTTTGTTTCCTGAAATATTAGAATATGATACTAAAGCAATTAAGTAACCACCATTTTTAGTTTGTCTGATAGCTGATAATGTATCAGTGTCATTTCCTCCAATGTCTTTTTGCCAAATAATGGCACCATTTGCACTTATCTTAATAATCCATCCATCAACTACAGCAGCGTTTTCGGTTTTTTCTCCAGAAATACCAGAACCCGAAGTAGCTCCTAGAATATAATTATTATCAAGTGTTGCTTTTATGCACGATAAATTATCTCCATTGTTTCCTCCTATTGTTTTTTGCCAAATGATACTACCAGAATCATTAATTTTTAATATCCATAAATCCTGAGCACCTCTTGAATTTTCTGATTTGTCACCAGATATATTAGAATCTGAACTGCCTGCTAAAACATATCCTCCATCAATTCCTTTAATGACATTTGTTAATTCATCCGATCCATTTCCTCCATAAGTTCTATTCCATTCTATAGTTCCAGAACTATTGATTTTGATTATCCAAAAATCTTTAGATCCTTTTGAGTTTTCCGTTTTTTCACCTGAAATGTTAGATTCTGATGTGCCTCCCAAAAGATACCCCCCATCGTCTGTTACAATTATGCTGTTTAATCTGTCACTACTATTTCCACCATATGTTTTTTGCCAAACAATATTTCTGTTAGAATCAAGTTTGATGACCCAATAATCATCATAACCTCTAGAGGCTTCAGTTTTATCTCCATTATTCCCAGAAGAACTATATCCGGCTACAATATACCCTCCATCTGAAGTTTGTTGTGTAGAAGTTAAATGATCAAAATCATTACCTCCAAAAGATTTTTCCCAAATAATACTTCCATTAGATTTGTCAATTTTGATAATCCAATAGTCTCCATCGCCTTTAGAATTAGTAGATTTATCACCTGAAATGTTAGATTCAGAGTATCCTCCTAATAAGTAGTTGTCATCATTTGTTAATTCTATTACATCATTCCACTCTACTTTACTTCCGCCAAGAGATTTTTGCCATTGAATAGTTTGTGATTGAATCGTATTGATGTATAAATTAAATACTACAGCGAATAGTAAAAAGAAATGTTTTTTTAGCATTAATTCTTGTTGGATTTAGGATTTCTAAATTCAAATCTAATAAAATATAATTGAATATGTTAATATAGATTTAATAATAAATAACTCTTACTTTTGTTTTCAAAATCAAATAATTTTTGAAAACAAAACTATTCCTTGTTACGCCACCGTTTACACAACTGAATACTCCGTATCCAGCAACGGCTTATATTAAAGGTTTTTTGAATACCAAAAATATAGCGTCAGAACAAGCCGATTTAGGGATAGAAGTCATTTTGGCTTTGTTTTCTAAAAAAGGATTACAAGATTTGTTTCAAGTCTCCAGTTCTAAATTTCAAGAGGAAATTTTTTCTGAAAATGCACAACGTATTTTTGCGCTTCAAGACGAATATATTAAAACGATTGATTCGGTTATTGCTTTTTTACAAGGAAAGAATCCTACCTTGGCTTTGTCAATTTGTCAAGAAGATTTTTTGCCAGAGGCGTCTCGATTTGAGCAATTGGAAGAATTGGATTGGGCTTTCGGTACTATGGGGACACATGATAAAGCAAAGCATTTGGCTACCTTGTATCTTGAAGATATTTCGGATTTTATTGTAGAATGTGTTGATCCTAATTTTGGATTTAGTCGTTACGCCGAACGTTTAGGTAGAAGCGCTAATTCATTTGATGAATTGTACGAAGCCTTACAAAATCAACCTACTTATATTGATAACATTTTGCTTTCGATTTTGAAAGTAAAATTAGAAACCATCCAACCTACGGTATTTTTAGTTTCAGTTCCTTTTCCAGGGAATTTGTATGCCGCTTTTCGTACTGCTCAATGGGTTAAAGAAAATTATCCTAAAATTAAAATTTTGATGGGTGGTGGTTTTGCCAATACCGAATTGCGTTCCCTTTCAGACGAACGAGTTTTTGAGTTTTTTGACTTTATTTCCTTAGATGACGGCGAATTGCCGATTGAATTGATTCTAGAAAATTTAGAATCCAGAACGAATACCGAATTCAAACGCACTTTTTTGTTGGAAAATGGCAAAGTGGTGTATAAAAATAATTCCCCTCGACACGATTACAAACAATCACAAGTAGGAACACCTGATTATTCAGATTTACTGTTGGATAAATACATTTCGGTAATTGAAATCGTGAATCCGATGCATCGCATGTGGAGTGATGGACGTTGGAATAAATTGACCATGGCACACGGTTGTTATTGGGGAAAATGCACTTTTTGCGACATCTCTTTGGACTATATTAAAGTGTACGAACCTATCGCCGCCGGAATTTTGTGTGACCGAATGGAAGAAATGATGGCTCAAACAGGCCAAACAGGCTTTCATTTTGTAGACGAAGCTGCTCCTCCAGCCTTAATGCGTGAACTAGCATTAGAAATCTTGCGCCGTAAATTAGCAGTGACTTGGTGGACGAATATTCGTTTTGAGAAAAGCTTTACCAAGGATTTGTGTTTGTTGCTAAAAGCTTCGGGTTGTATTGCCGTTTCAGGAGGACTCGAAGTGGCTTCCGACAGATTGTTGCAATTAATTGATAAAGGTGTAACAGTGGAACAAGTCGCGAAAGTAACGCGCAATTTTACCGAAGCGGGAGTAATGGTTCATGCTTATTTAATGTATGGCTATCCCACACAAACCATTCAGGAAACGGTGGATAGTTTAGAAATGGTCCGCCAATTATTTGAAGCTGGCGTATTACAATCGGGATTTTGGCACCAATTTGCTATGACAGCTCACAGTCCGGTAGGGATGTATCCAGAAAAATTTGGTGTTACTAAGGACTCAAACACAGTTGGGACTTTTGCTAACAACGATCTTGCTTACAATGATAGTACAGGTATAGATCATGAACAATTTAGTTTCGGCTTAAAAAAATCATTATTCAATTTTATGCATGGTATCTGTTTGGATTACGATTTGCAAGATTGGTTTGACTTTAAAATTCCTAAAACTACCATTCGACCTGATTTTATTTATGATGCTTTAGAAGAAGAAACTAATTTTTATAGTAAGCCCAATGCTAAAATAGTTTGGTTAGGTGGAAAACCGACTGTAAGTAGTTTTACAAAAACTAAAAAAGGAAACTCTTGGGAAATAATGCAATTAACATTTCACGATAAAAAAGAAAAGTTTACTATTCAAATCAACCAAAAAGAGGGAGAATGGTTTGTGAAAATCTTAGATGTGATTTCAGTTTCCAATTCAAAAACGACTCCAATGCAAGAACTTAAAGCTGATTATGAAAAAGAATTCAATGATTTTGAATTGTTTTGGTTTTCAAAACCGATATGTTCTTTAAAAGCATTAGGATTGTTAGTCTTGTAGTATTTTTACTTTTTTTATAAAAACTATATTAATTTAGCAAAGATACTTGAAAGAATCTAAATAAAATTTAGATAAATAAATACATTTACAACCAATAAAAAAATATACCTATGAGTATTGGTTATAAAGTAAATGTAAACGACACTTTCCATTTTGATATGGATTCTAAAAGTGTTTCACAATTCGATGCGGTAAGTGTGGGATCGAATCAATTTCACATTTTAAATGAAAACACTTCTTATAAAGCTTCTGTTGTTGAAGCTGATTTTCATCAAAAAAGATATACCGTTTTGGTTAATGGGAATAGTTACACTGTTGCTATTTCAAATCCTTTGGATATTTTAATTAAAGAAATGGGATTTGAAACGGGACAGACTAAACAAGTCAATGCTATCAAAGCGCCAATGCCAGGATTGATTCTTGAAATTAGCGTTTCGATAGGGCAAGAAGTGAAAGAAAATGATAATTTGATTATTCTTGGTGCCATGAAAATGGAAAACAGTTTTCTTTCACCACGCGATGGTGTGATTAAAACTATTTCGGTGGCTGTTGGCGATGCTGTGGACAAAGGACAATTATTAATTGAATTCGAGTAAATTATGAAGAAAATAGTAGTTGCCAATAGAGGTGAAATAGCCATTCGAGTAATGAAAACAGCTCGAAAAATGGGAATAAAAACAGTAGCGGTGTATTCAACAATTGATAGAAATGCCCCTCATGTAAAATTTGCAGATGAAGCAGTCTGTATAGGAGAAGCACCTTCAAGCCAGTCCTATTTACAAGGAAGTAAAATAATAGAGGTTGCAAAATCGTTAGGAGCAGATGCGATTCATCCAGGATATGGTTTCTTGAGTGAAAACGCTGATTTTGCCGAAGAAGCTGAAAAAAATAATATCATTTTCATTGGTCCAAAATCCAAAGCCATTAAAATAATGGGAAGTAAGTTAGCGGCTAAAGACGCAGTGAAACAATACAATATTCCCATGGTTCCTGGTTATGATGAAGCGATTACTGATATTGAAAAAGCAAAAGAAGTGGTTACATCAATTGGTTTTCCAATTTTAATTAAAGCTTCGGCTGGAGGTGGAGGAAAAGGAATGCGTGTGGTAGAGAAAGAAGCTGATTTTGAATCGCAAATGGACAGAGCAATTAGTGAAGCCGTTGCGGCTTTTGGAGATGGTTCTGTTTTTATTGAAAAATACGTAGCTTCTCCAAGACATATAGAAATTCAAGTAATGGCCGATAGTCACGGGAATATTCTTTATCTTTTTGAAAGAGAGTGTAGTGTTCAAAGACGTCATCAGAAAGTAATAGAAGAAGCGCCTTCCTCAGTACTAACACCTGAATTGCGTAAGCAAATGGGAGAAGCGGCTGTATTAGTAGCTAAATCATGTGATTATTTAGGAGCAGGAACCGTTGAGTTTTTATTAGACGAAAATAATAATTTCTATTTCTTAGAAATGAATACTCGTTTACAAGTAGAACATCCTGTAACTGAAATTATTTCAGGTGTAGACTTGGTTGAAATGCAAATTCAAGTGGCTCGTGGTGAAGTATTATCTATTAAACAAGAAGATTTAAAAATAAAAGGTCATGCTGTTGAATTACGTGTATATGCCGAAGACCCTTTGAATGATTTCTTACCAAGCGTGGGGCATTTGGATGTATATCAGCTGCCGGTTGGAGAAGGAATTCGAGTTGATAATGGTTTTGAGCAAGGAATGGATATTCCAATTTATTACGATCCGATGTTGTCTAAATTGATTGCTTATGGAGCAACACGTGAAGAAGCAATTCAAACCATGATTCAGGCAATTGATAATTATAAGGTAGAAGGTGTTTCAACCACTTTGCCTTTTGGAAAATTTGTTTTTGAACATGAGGCATTTCGTTCAGGAAACTTCGATACGCATTTTGTAAAAAAATATTACAGCGTTGAAAAGCTAAAAGAGCAAACCCTAAAAGAAGCTCAAATCGCTGCTATGGTAGCGTTACAACAGTATTTTAAAGATCAAAAAATCGTACGCTTACCAATTCAATAAAGTATGGAATCAAAAATAAAAATAGTACAAGATAAAATTGCTGAAGCTCATTTGGGTGGAGGAAAGAATAGAATTGCAAAACAACATTCAAATAAAAAGTTAACTGCTAGAGAACGTATTGATTATTTGTTGGACGAAGGCACGTTTGAAGAAATCGGGATGTTGGTTACACATAGAACAACCGATTTTGGTATCGAAAATGAAGTGTATTTGGGAGATGGAGTTGTTACGGGTTATGGGAATATTAATGGGAGATTAGTCTATGTTTTTGCACAAGATTTTACCGTTTTTGGGGGGTCATTGTCTGAAACTCATGCAGAGAAAATATGTAAAGTAATGGACATGGCACTAAAAGTAGGTGCCCCAATGATTGGGTTGAACGATTCAGGAGGTGCTCGTATTCAAGAAGGAGTTCGTTCTCTTGGAGGCTATGCTGATATCTTTTATAGAAACGTTCAAGCTTCGGGAGTAATTCCGCAAATATCAGCTATTATGGGGCCTTGTGCCGGAGGAGCGGTGTATTCACCAGCTATGACCGATTTTACGATGATGGTGGAAGATACGAGCTATATGTTTGTTACCGGGCCTAATGTGGTTAAAACAGTAACTAATGAAACCGTAACTTCCGAAGAATTAGGAGGGGCAAGTACTCATTCTACTAAGTCAGGAGTGGCTCATTGCACTTCGGCTAATGATGTGGAATGTTTGGAAGATATAAAGCGTTTGTTGAGCTATTTGCCCCAATCCAATAAAGAAAAGCCTAAAAATTTGTCTTACATACTTAATGATGAAGTAAGAGAGAAATTAGGGACTATAATTCCAGATAATCCTAACAAGCCGTACGATATGCACGAAGTGATTTCAGGTATTATTGACGAAGATTCATTTTTTGAAATCCATAAGAATTACGCAGAAAACATTATTGTAGGTTTTTCAAGAATAGGTGGGCGTAGTGTTGGTATTATTGCTAATCAGCCTATGATTTTAGCGGGTGTATTGGATGTAAATTCATCGATCAAGGCAGCACGATTCACGCGTTTTTGCGATTGTTTTAACATTCCGTTACTAGTAGTGGTTGATGTGCCAGGTTTTTTGCCAGGAACAGACCAAGAATGGAATGGAATCATTGTGCATGGAGCTAAATTATTATATGCTTTAAGCGAAGCTACGGTACCAAGAGTAACCGTGATTACTCGTAAAGCCTATGGTGGTGCTTACGATGTAATGAACTCTAAACACATTGGTGCCGATATGAATTTTGCATGGCCATCTGCCGAAATTGCCGTTATGGGTGCAAAAGGAGCGAGTGAAATTATCTTTAAAAAAGAAATTAGTGAAGCTCCGGATCCTGCTGCCAAATTATTAGAAAAAGAAGCTGAATATGCCGATTTGTTTGCAAATCCATATACAGCTGCACAACGTGGGTTTGTAGATGAGGTAATCTTACCACAAGATACTCGTAAAAAATTAATCAAAGCATTTAGCATGTTAGAAAACAAAGCGAGCATAACTCCAAATCGTAAACACGGTAATATTCCTTTATAAATAGTTATTATTATAAATTTTAAAACCACCTTTAATGAGGTGGTTTTTTTTTGTAGTGGTATGATTTAAATAATTATATACCCTAAAAAATTAGGGGGTAAGTGTATTATTATGTTATAATATTGGTTTAAAACACTTATTTTTTTGTTGTAAAAATATAATTAAGTAAAAAAATAGGGGGTTGTCCTTATTTTTTAATTATAAACACCTTAATTTAATAGTGTTTTAAATTATAAATTTATATTTTTTGCGAATTTTATTTTGAATTTGATAAAAATGCTTATACTGTTGAATATAATTTATCATTTTATCTTTTTAATTGATAAAAGTTGATAGTTTTGCTTCAGAAACAAAAAATAATTCAGTTGTTATTTGAGAGAGATAAATTATATGATTTCGATACACTGAATAATTTCAATTTCTTAAAATAAACTAATAGTAAATTAAAATTAATTCGACATGAAAAAAGTAATTGCCATCTTCGCTTTGGTACTATCAAGTACATTTACCTTTGCTCAAGACACCCCGTTAGAAATTTCAGGATCTGCTGATGCGTATTGGAAATACGATTTTGCAAAAACAGCTAATATTCCAACAAGTTTTGCTACAGATCAAAATTCATTATCCTTAGGTATGATTGATGTAGTCTTAAAGAAAAAAACTGGAAAGACTTCATTTGTTGGTGAAGTGTCTTTTGGACCTAGAGGAGCAGGACAATCTATTCCTGATGTAAATGGTCAATCATTTCATATTCAAAATTTGTATGCAACTTATGCCGCATCGGATAAATTAAGTTTAACAGCAGGATATATGGGAACATTTATAGGATATGAAGTAATTTCACCTCTCGGAAACTTCCATTATTCAACGTCTTATTTGTTTACTAATGGGCCATTTCAAAATGCTGGGATAAAAGCTAATTATGTTGTATCTAGTAAAGTAAGTTTGATGGCGGGATTATTTAATGATCAATGGAACACATATCAAGCTACTCCTAAATTTGGTTTAAATGCTTTTGGAGCTCAATTAGCAGTTACTCCAGCCGAAGGATTTACAGCGTACATTAATTTACTAACAGGCTCTGAAAGTGGAACAATTGTCGATTTAACTACTGCGTATCAAGTATCTTCTAAATTTAAATTAGGGTTAAATGCAGCTGATTTTTCTGGTGTAACAAGCGGAACTGGTTATACAGGTGTAGCAATTTATCCATCTGTTGCTATATCTGATTCTTTTGGATTGGGATTACGTGCAGAATCGTTTAAATCTAAGACTACGGACATTTCGGTTTCAGCCTTTACGTTGTCAGCTAATTTGAAATCAGGAGGATTAACATTTATCCCAGAAATACGATTGGATAATACATCGGAAGATAGTTTCTATACTTCTAATGGTAATCCAACAAAATCAGCTTCTCAATTTGCATTGGCAATGGTGTACGGTTTTTAATTACTAAGTTGTGTTGTGTTGTTTCTGACTTATTTCAAGAGACAATGGTGTTTTAAATAGTAGGAGAACTGCTCAAAGGCTATGATAATAGTTTTTGGGCAGTTTTTTATATATAGTTATAGAATAAGTTATTGTTTTTTATAGATGCAGTAAATTGTGTTTATTGTTTTAGGATCTAATATATCGTTCACTTCTGTTTGGATATAGTGAAGTTTAAATGCTTTGATAGCAGAAGAAAGGTTTCGGGTATCGTATCCAATAATACGTAAACCTTGTTCAATATTAAAATCTTGTGGCGCTTCTTTTATTTCATTATCTGACCAAACTCCAAATCCTGAATCGGCTAAGAGTTTCCAGGGGAATAAAACACTTGGATCTGATTTTCTTGTAGGAGCAATATCTGAATGAGCAATTATATTTTGAGTTGGTATGTTGTATTCTTTTTTTAATCTGGAAAGAAGAGCTAGTAAGCTGTTAATTTGGTTGTCTGAAAAAGGTTCAGTACCGTTATTATCTAGTTCTATTCCGATGGAAGTTGAATTAATATCTGTGTTTTTTCCCCAACTTGCATTTCCTCCATGCCAAGCTCTTAAATAATCATTTAGCATTTGAACCACTTTTCCATCATCACTAATTACGTAATGAGCACTTACCTGCGTTTTTGGTAATGTGAATGTTCTAATGGTTTGTTGAAGTGAATCCTGTGCTGTATGATGAATAATGATAAAGTTGGGTTTGCGAAGATTAAAATTAACAGTACTAATCCATTCAGGATTAATTCCGTTTTCTAGCGGGGTCGTTTTTTTTGAGGAAAGCTTCTTTTGAAAACCCCGTAATTGACTTTTGTATGATTTTTCACTTGATCGAAACGGATGGGTACCGCATGAAGAAATAATTGTAATTACAAAAAAATATAGCAAATATTTTTTCATGGCTTTTTTTGAACTTAATTGGAATCAGTAGTTGCGTCTTTCTTTTTTTTCTTTGATTTTTTTGGATTTTTTGCATCCTCTTGCATAGCCTTATACTTCTCTTTTTGAGTTTGGGTTAGTAGTTGTTTAATTTTAGAATCAGTAAGTTCTGATAGTGTTTGAATTTCTTTAATTTTATCATCTTGACTAATTTCTTGTTTCATTATTGCACCTTGAGACTTAATACTTTCAGTAAGTATATTTGCAACAGCAATTTCTTGTAGAGCATCTAATTGTAGTTCGGGTTTTAATTGTTCCATGATTTTACTAACAGTAACTTCAACAGGAATTTCTTTTGGTTTATCAGGATGTTGATTCATTCCGCCCATTCCGCCCATGGCACCCATTCTGCTGCCATAGCCTCCGTATCCTCCATAACCGCCATATCCTCCATAACCACCATATTGAGCAAAAATTGAAGTGCCGCTAAAAAATAAAGCTATTATTAGAATGAAGGTGAATTTATTTTTCATAAAAAATTAATTTTGAATCAAATATAACAAAAGAATTTAAACTTTATATGGGTTCGCCATACAAATCAAATTCGGTTGCTTCGATGATTTTGATAGTGACAAACTCTCCTGTTTTTAGATAGTGTTGAGTAGCGTCAATTAGGACTTCATTGTCAACATCAGGGCTATCATATTCAGTACGACCAACAAAGTGTCCACCTTCTTTTCGGTCAATGATGCATTTGAAAGTTTGCCCTACTTTTTCTTGGTTCAAATCCCAAGAAATTTGTGATTGCAATTCCATAATTTCATTCGCGCGTTCTTGTTTTACAGTATCTGGAACATCATCTTCCAATAGATAGGCCGAAGTATTTTCTTCATGTGAATAGGCAAAACATCCCATTCTGTCAAATTTCATTTCCTGAACAAATTCTTTTAAGATTTCAAAATCTTCTTTAGTTTCTCCAGGATAGCCAACAATCAAAGTAGTTCTGATAGCTATACCAGGAACTGCTGCTCTAAAATCTTTCAACAACTGAGTTGTTTTGGCTTGAGTCGTTCCCCGTTTCATAGATTTTAAAATAGAATCAGAAATGTGTTGCAACGGAATATCGATATAATTACAAATCTTTGGTTCACGCTTCATTACCTCTAAAACATCCATTGGAAATCCAGTAGGAAAGGCATAATGCAAACGAATCCATTCAATTCCTTCCACTTTTACTAGAGCTTCTAATAACTCAGCTAGATTTCTTTTTTTGTAAATGTCAAGGCCATAATATGTTAAGTCTTGGGCAATTAAAATCAATTCTTTCACTCCGTCTTTAGCTAAACCTTCGGCTTCTTTAACCAATTTTTCAATAGGTTGTGAAACGTGTTTTCCTCTCATTAACGGAATAGCACAAAAACTACAAGGTCTATCACAACCCTCAGCTATTTTTAAATAAGCATAATTTTTTGGCGTGGTAGTTAAACGTTCACCTAATAATTCATGCTTATAATCTGCCCCTAAAGCTTTTAAAAGTTGCGGTAATTCGGTGGTGCCAAAAAACTGATCTACATTCGGAATCTCTTTTTCTAAATCGGGTCTGTAACGTTCCGATAAACATCCGGTTACAAAAACTTTATCTACTAATCCACGTTCTTTTTTATCAGCATATTCTAAAATCATATTCACTGATTCCGCTTTTGCATTATCAATAAAACCACAGGTGTTAATTACAATAATGTTGCCTTCTTCAGCTTCAGGTGCTTCGTGTTCTACTTCTTTGCCGCTGGCACGAAGTTGCCCCATTAAAACTTCACTATCGTAGATGTTTTTAGAACATCCTAGGGTAATTACATTGATTTTATTTTTCTTTAAAGACTTCGTTCTCATAATAGTAGACTTTCAATAGTTGGAAAGGTGGGCAAAATTACATTTTTTATTTTTAGGAGCACCAATCTTTCGGTATTTTATGGCGTTTTCTCCTGCTGTTCGTTACAATCTCCTGAAGAAAAATCAGGAGGATTTTCACTACCATCAGGGCTAAAAAAAACATCTTGTTTTTCAGTACAAGATGTCTTTAATTTTAGTTTTATATTTTTTATAGCTCAAACAAAAGTGTCAAAGTAACTGTACTGTTTTTGGTATTGATAGCTGCGCCATCAGTAAGTCCTTGCTCAAAGAAACCTTGTTTCGAATCTCTTTTGAAAGCAGCGTAAGACAAATCCAATTTGGTACCACCAAAATTATAGCCAATTCCTGTTGAAAAGCCTTTTAAGTCTCCAATTGTAGTCTTATTTTTGTATGGACTTTGTTCATAACGGTAACCACCTCTCAAACTCCACGCTTCAATTTTATACTCAGCTCCAATTCGCAATTCTTCTGCGTTAATTAGTAAACCGTTTAAGCTGTTGTTTAGGTCTCTAAAATAAGTGTCGTTTGCTGGCTTAAATTGGGTGTCGTTGTAATCTTTTAAAGTGTAATCAATGCTAATTAATCCTTTTTTGCCAAAAATATAAGCCATACTTCCAGTCCATTTGCTTGGGGTTTGCAATTTGTATGGGTCGTAATAATTGGTGATGTTTGGATTGACTACATCAGGTGCTAATTCTCCGGTTGTGTTGGCACTAACAGCGATAAGCTTCTGAGTAAATTCATCACTTAAACGATACCAAGTAGGAGATTCGTATGCTAAGCCTAATCGTAATGAATAGGTAATTTTAGCGATGGCACCTAATTGAAAAGATAATCCAGTTCCGTAAGTATATAACTCGTTGTCAAATTGAATTCTTGAAATCGTATAATTTGAGGTTAGGGGCGCATTGTTGTCTTCATAAAATCTTGCGAACTGTCTGAAGTCAACAAAATGAGTGTTTAAATTAAATCCTAAGTATATTTTATCTCTAAAAGATGAAGATAAATTAAAAGATAATTTGCCATTGTAACCTTTGTTGTTAATAGTACTTTCATGATAATAGTTTCCGTTGTCAGCTACATTTGAAACATAGCTAGTATTGTTTGGAGTAGTACTACTAGGATTAAATACATAAGCCTGATATCCCAAAAAAGCTTGTTGAGCGCCATGTCCAAGATCTCCATAATTAGAATTATCTAATACACTTAAAGGAATGCCATTAGCATATGATAAGAAGTAACGATCAATAGAATGTGTTGGATTGGTTCCTGCAGAGAAAATAGAATTATTTAGATTATTAGTATTTTCATAGTTAATACCTATTGAGATTTTTTTCCAATCATTAGATGTTTGTTGGTTTTTAAAAACAAATACACCTCCCGCCTGATTGAGGTCTATAGAATGGTTTGTTTCTTTTGTTTTTTCTCCAAAATAATAAGAATTATTGGTGGTACCGTTTGAATTTAAAGTAAAACCTAGTTGATTGTTTGAGAAAATAGCGTAACCTGCGGGGTTAATATTGATAGAAGATAAATCTCCTCCTAAAGCTCCAAAAGCACCACTCAAAGCATTGAAACGGGCAGTTCCGTTGATATTACTTTGCGCATAACGTAAAGCGTCTCTAATTTCTTGTGCATGAAGATGGTAAAACGAAAGACTAACTAGTATAAGTAAGATATTTTTTTTCATAATCTATTCTAAGGTTTGAGATTTTTGATTTCTAAGTATGGTGTGTTGCTAAAGATTTATCGGTTGCCTCTTCTTCCTCCTCCATAAGATCCACCTCCTCCATAAGATCCACCGCTAGAACGGCTATAACCTGAATCAGATGATCTTGAAGGAGTGTAGCTGTCACTACTGCTTGGGCTGTAAGATCTTGAAGGGGTATACGAATCGTTCTTACGATTTGGATTATAATTCCTGGCTGGGTTAGTATTACTATCGGATGATCTTGTTCTGTTAATGTTGTTATATAAAAAATTTGGGTTTTGAGTGTTGTTTGAGTTACTGCTAAATGAAGGTGTCGATCTTGTTGAGCGATAACTACCTCTATTTGAGTAATTTGCTGGGTTTTGAATAACTGTTCTTCCTATATAATTTCCTGAATAATTTGTGTTATTAGTATAATTAGAACCTCTTCTACTATTGTTGTAAGAGTAATTTGTTCCTCGGTATGAATGATGATATATTGGGTAATTCCAATATGTTGGAGAGTAATAGTATCCAAAATAATTAGGATAAACCCAACCGTAATATGAATAGTCCCAATAATTATATGGATAACCCCAATTAGAATAAGGATTTCTCCAACCATATCCGTAAAAAGGATATCCGAATGACATACCCCAATTGTTAGGGTAATAATTGATGGTTACATTTTTAGAATTACTACCCCAACTGGCGTAATTGGAATTATTTTGACGATTAATAGTGTCGTTATAGCTTGTATAACTATCAATGTCTGTGAAGATTGCAGTAGTATCATTACTGTCTTGTAATGAATTAAAATAATTTTGATACGCTGTTGCGGATTCATTAGAAATTATTTTTCTCTGAATTTTAGAATCAGTAGAGCCATAAATGCCATCTGTGTCATAATAAGAGCTATTTTGATACGAACTACAAGAAGTTATTACAAAAATGCTTAAAAAACCAATTATGGAATAAAGAGAGGGCTTTGGGAAAGAAATAAAATTAGTTTTCATATCTGTAGGTTTTTTTATTGTTGCACATTACAAAAATAGTTAGTTTTGCCAAACTATTTAGTTAATGTAAACGAAAACAAAATTTGTGCCAAAACAATAAATATGAGTAAGAACCTTACTACACGATCAGAAGATTATTCAAAATGGTATAATGAGCTGGTTGTAAAAGCAGATTTAGCAGAAAATTCAGGAGTTAGAGGTTGTATGGTAATAAAACCATATGGTTATGCTATTTGGGAAAAAATGCAAGGAGAGTTGGATCGAATGTTTAAAGAGACAGGACATCAAAATGCTTATTTTCCTTTATTCGTACCCAAAAGTATGTTTGAGGCAGAGGAAACTAATGCAGAAGGCTTTGCTAAAGAGTGTGCTATTGTTACTCACTATAGATTGAAAACAGATGAAGGTCGCCCCGGAAAATTAATGGTGGATCCTAATGCTAAATTAGAAGAAGAATTAATTGTTCGTCCTACAAGTGAGGCAATTATTTGGTCAACTTATAAAGGTTGGGTACAATCCTATCGCGATTTACCATTATTAATTAATCAATGGGCCAATGTAGTACGTTGGGAAATGAGAACGCGTTTGTTTTTAAGAACTGCCGAATTTTTATGGCAAGAAGGGCATACTGCACATGCTACACGTCAAGAAGCTATTGAAGAGTCAGAAAAAATGATGAATGTGTACGCTGATTTCGTTCAAAATTTTATGGCGATTCCAGTTGTAAAAGGATTAAAAACAGAAACCGAACGTTTTGCAGGTGCTGATGAGACGTATTGTATTGAAGCTTTAATGCAAGATGGAAAAGCATTGCAAGCGGGAACTTCTCACTTTTTAGGGCAAAATTTTGCTAAAGCCTTTGATGTTAAGTTTGCTAATGCCGAAGGAAAACAAGAGCATGTTTGGGGAACTTCTTGGGGAGTTTCTACACGATTGATGGGAGCCTTGGTAATGACGCATTCGGATGATAACGGTTTAGTTTTGCCTCCAAATTTAGCTCCAATTCAAGTCGTAATTGTTCCTATATATAAGTCAGATGAAGAGCTAGAGAAAATTACTTCTGTAGTGAATGATTTGATGGCTCAATTCAAAAAACTTAATATCTCAGTTAAGTTTGATAGTAGAACCACTCAAAAACCAGGCTTCAAATTTGCTGAATGGGAATTAAAAGGAGTGCCTGTTCGTATTGCTGTGGGGCCAAAAGATTTAGAAAATGGTACGTTTGAAGTGGCGAGAAGAGATACATTGAGTAAAGAAGTAGTTTCAAATGATGGAATTGTAAATTACATCAATGATTTGTTAGAAATCATTCAAAATGATTTATTCCAAAAAGCATTGGATTATAGACAAAATCATATTACAGAAGTAAATTCTTTTGAAGAATTTAAAGAAGTATTAGAGAATAAAGGTGGATTTATTTCGGCACATTGGGATGGAACTCCTGAGACAGAAGAAAAAATTAAAGATTTAACCAAAGCAACTATCCGTT
>JACCDQ010587881.1_pt1 | contig 23015 bp, 18 predicted proteins | sample 7446031 | NCBI WGS metagenome assembly JACCDQ01 (sample SAMN15323442, study PRJNA562643) | freshwater metagenome | isolation source: river surface water | place: USA:Blue River Watershed | collected 2017-08-17 | reverse complement strand
GAAGCCTTTTTGCTTGTTCTTCAGATAATACGAGATTATTATTTGAATACCCAAATATCAGTAAATAATCTGATGTTTCAAAAGATTCGATACTGACCGCCATTATGCTTAGCCAACCAGAATGATTTTTTAACTCTTCTAAAATGCTTACATTTCCAGCATAATCCGTTAGATTGAATGTTAATGTAGCATTATCTACTAAGGGGTAGTTTTTTACCTTATCTAATACAAGCTGTGCCAACGAATGACCGATTCGGTAAACGTGCGGCTCAGAGTTGGGTTTGCCCAATTTGAAAGGTTCTTTTGGAAAAGTATGTCCTTGATAGGGCTGGGTATGTAGTTGAAAACTAAGCTTTGAATCATCAAAATATGCGAAATTTTGTAGTTCCATTTTAGTTATTGCCCATAACCACTGCTCATATTTATTGATATATTCCCTACTTTCAGAAAGTCGAATTTTCAGCTTATCCAAAACTTCATCATCAAAGTTTGCCAAAAGTGTTTCTCTTGTAGATAACATTTTACTGTTAATTTGCTCGTCTAACTCTTTTTGAAGAATATCAAATTGTTCGATGATTTCAGCTTCGGTTCTGTATTTTTGGTAAATTTCGGCAATACGTTTTTCAAAATCAACACCTGACTCTATGCTGCCGAGTACATCATCACTAGCACCGAAAACACCACTGAATAGTTTGAATTTCTCGTCGAGAAGTTGAAAAACACGAATATCAGCGGCATTTTTGGTGTTTAGAAAGTTTACTACGACAACATCAAACTTTTGACCATACCGATGGCAACGCCCGATTCTTTGTTCAATTCGTTGAGGATTCCAAGGTAAATCATAGTTGATTAGTAATGAGCAAAATTGCAGATTGACACCTTCTGAGGCGGCTTCGGTAGCAATCATTATCACCGCTTCATTCTTAAAGTAATCTACTAAAGCTGCTCGTTTATCAGAAGTTGGAGAACCGGATATTTTATCCGTCCCACTGTTGATATTTAGCCAGTTTTTATAAATTTTATTGGATAGTTCGTCATTGTTAGAACCATTAAACAGCACTATTTTATTGGGATAATGTTCATTAAGTAAATTGAGTAAATAGTTTTGAGTACGGGTCGATTCGGTAAAAATGATGGCTTTTCTATTGGCAGCCTTATCCATTTTGCTAAAGCCTTCTTTTAATGCCGTTAGCAGTTTTTCCCCCTTTGAGTTGTGTTTAATGGATTCTGCTAAATCACGATAATTTTCAAGTTCCTGAATTTCTAATCGAATAGAATCTATATCAGCTTCCGTAAGGGTTTCATCTTCAGTGACCTCATCTTCACTCCATTCTTCTTCTTGCTCCTCAAATAATTCATAATCTTCGGCGATTTCATCATCTAAGCTTTTTCTTTCATTACCCTTGATAACTTGGTTTAGCTTTTTTATCAAACTATTTAGTGTTCCCGCAATAGCAAAAGAGGAAGAAGCCAATAACTTTCTTAGGATTAAAGTCATTAGGTGTCTTTGTCCAGCAGGTAAAGCATAGAGTAATTCTCTTTGTAAATAATCGCTTACATCTTCGTATAATTTTTGTTCATCATCCGATGGTTCAAATTTTATAGTTAGAGGTATTCTGTTGGTGTAACGAATGTATTCTTGTACTTGTCTTCTTAGGTTGCGAATACAAACCGACTTTAATCTATCTCTTAGGTCTTGATAATTTTCTCCATCAACTGTTCTGAGAAACTGGCTTCTAAAACTTTTAATATCGCCAAAAGTATGTTCATCAATAATACTCACTAAGCCATATAACTCTAAAAGTGAATTTTGCAGGGGTGTGGCAGTTAGTAATGCTTTTCGAGCATGAGAAAGGGCTTCTTTTATTGCATTACCAATTTTATTGGTTGGCTTATAAACATTTCTTAAACGATGTGCTTCATCAATCACGGCTAAATCCCAAGATACTAATTGCATCATATCTGCTTTTGCACGAGCAAATTGATAGGAACAAATAACGATTTTGTTTTGCTCAAAGGGATTTTTTTTTCCAGCTTTTCGAAAATCATTGAAGTTCTTGTTTTCAAGAATAATTGACTCAAGAAAAAATTTTTCGTACAGCTCCTGACTCCATTGTTTTCTTAAATTAGCTGGACATATAATCAATAATTTGGTACGACGTTCAGCCCATAGTTGAGAAAGTAAGATACCTGCTTCAATTGTTTTTCCCAAACCAACTTCATCAGCTAAGATTGCTCCTTTGGATAAAGGAGATTTAAACGCAAAAAGGGCAGCCTCAACTTGATGAGGATTTAAATCAACTTGTGCATCCATCAATGCCATATTAAAGCGTTCGTTGCTACCAGATGGAAATCGCTTTGTCAGCTCAAATGCTATATATTTTGCTTGATATGGATTTAACATAAGTATTTGTTTCTATTCATATTACTTAAAGCCCGTTTAAAATTTAATTTTGTAATTTGTTCATTTTAAACATTTTATTTGGATTTTGCTTCGTTAGAGTCCACTCTTTTCTTGCTTGCCCAAGAAAAGAAACAAAAAAAAGCGGTTCGGCTTATCGACAGTTTGTCCAATACTTCCACATACAAACCTAAGGCTGTCTTACGAAACGAATATCCTACGATTTTAATGGGTTTATTATCAATTATTTGAAAATTTTAACATAATTTCGACTGTAAAAAAGATTTTAATACATCAAGACCCTTTTCAAAACGGGCGTTATTGTTGATGATAATATCTGCGTCGTATTTAGTAGGTTCAATGTATTTTTCGTAAGTTGGAGCAACATGGTTTTCCCAACGGTATAATACGTCCGTGAGGTCATAGCCTCTTTCGTTATTGTCCCGAATGATTCTCCGTTTAATTTTAACATGCTCTCGGGCATCAATAAATACTTTCAGGTCGAGCAAATTGGCAACAATATCTGAGTGAAACACAAAAATTCCTTCCACCACAATGATTGGTGCTGGTTCAAAAACCAACATTTTGGGTACAACATTCGGATTATTGAAAGTATATTCTTTCTGTTGCACAACATTTCCGTTTTTTAATTCTTCAATATGTTTTGCAAAAAGTTCAAAATCAATTGCCTCGGGTAGGTCAAAATTTTCGATATTATTATGGTCTTTAGGAACTAAATCCCTTGAGCGGTAATAGTTGTCTTGGGAAATCAAGCATATTTGCTCTTTCGTAAAAGCACCCACCAATTGACTCAAGAAGAATGTTTTGCCTGAGGCACTTCCCCCGGTAATTCCAACAATATAAGGTTTTGTCATTTTTATAGCTGATGAAGCCCACTTCGGCTTTATTTTCAAAATGCAAAATTACAAAAGGCAAATGAATCTTTTAGTCAATTTGGAAGAAAATCATGTGTTATCTTGAATCGAAGGATGTCTGAAATTATTTTATCACTTTAAAAATGTGTATTTGAGATTTTTTCAGACATCCTTCTTTGTGATTTTTTATAAGCCAAAGCCAATTAATAATAGAACTGCCAAAATTCCCCCAATGATTGGGCCTACCACCGGAATCCAGGCATATCCCCAATCACTTTTGCCTTTGCCCGATATTGGTAGTAAAGCATGAGCGATTCTTGGACCTAAATCTCTTGCCGGATTAATGGCATAACCAGTAGGGCCACCCAAAGATAAGCCAATTCCCCAAACCAACATTCCTACCAAATAAGGCGAACTTCCGTTGGGCAAATCGGCAGTAAAACAAGCCGGAACCAATACCAATACGATAGTTCCGATAATTTCGGTTGTTAGGTTTGTTGCTGGATTACGAATGGCTGGCGAAGTAGAAAACACCCCTAAAATACTTGCTTTGTCTTCCGTTACGCCAAAATGTGGCAAATAAGCCAGCCATACCAAACAAGCTCCGATAAATGCCCCAATCAGTTGGGCAGCAATATAAGGAACAACGTTTGTCCAGTTACCTGACTTGAATGCCATGGCAATAGTCACGGCGGGGTTAAGATGAGCGTCGGAGCTTCCAAATTTTTGAGCAACGAATATGCCACACATCACAGCCATTGCCCATGCAGTGGTCACAACCATCAAACCGGCATTTTCTCCTTTGGTACCTTTTAATAAAATATTGGCGACAACGCCATTGCCAAGTAAAATCAGTACAGCAGTACCCAATAATTCTCCGATAAAGCTTGATGTTTGCATATAATGGTATTTTTGTTTAGGGTTTGATAGATTTCTTTCTTTAGATTGCCACAAATTTGAGAATATTTTATTGATTTTTTATCAAAATTTCTCAAAAAAATTATAATAAAAATAAGTTATTCACCATTTATTTCGTCATAACTCTAAAAACCGTTTGGGGTTACTGTCAAATTTGTTTCATAAGTATTATTTTATTTTGACAGACCAAGCTTTAACTTTAACTTTGTATTTTAAAATTAGCCTTTCTCAAAATTTTTAAAGCGATAGTTCAGTCAAAAAAAGATAAAGGCTAAATACACAAATGAATTATTTATGATATTGAATTCACTTTCTGCTATTTCTCCGATTGATGGTCGTTATCGTCGTCAAGTTGAATCTTTAGCCCCATTTTTTTCTGAGTTTGGCTTGATACATTACCGTGTACGGGTAGAAATCGAGTACTTTATAGCCCTTTGCGAACTACCACTGCCACAATTAGAATCGTTTGATAAATCGCTGTTTGAAAAGTTGCGGTCAATTTACTTGAATTTTTCTGAAGAGAACGCTTTGTCAATCAAAGAAACAGAAAAAACAACCAACCATGATGTAAAAGCCGTTGAATATTTTATCAAAGATGCTTTTGATACATTAGGTATCGCTCAGTATTCGGAGTTTATTCATTTCGGATTGACCTCTCAAGATATTAATAATACAGCCATTCCTTTGTCGTTGAAGGAAGCCTTGCAAGCAAATGTATTGCCTATTTTCGAGGGAATTGTGCAGAAAATCAACGAATTGGCGGAGCAATGGAAAGAGATTTCTCTCTTGGCACATACCCATGGACAGCCAGCCTCTCCGACCAAATTGGGTAAAGAATTGCTGGTATTTTCGGAACGAATTTCCAAACAGATAGAGCAACTCCTTGCGATTCCTTTTGCTGCTAAATTTGGCGGAGCGACTGGAAACTTCAATGCCCATCACGTGGCTTATCCTTCCCATGATTGGGTGGCTTTTGGGAACCATTTTGTGAATGATATTTTGGGGCTTTCAAGAAGCCAAAAAACAACACAAATTGAGCATTATGATATGTTGGCAGCCATGTGCGATGCTCACAAACGAATCAATAATATTTTGATAGATTTGTCGAGAGATATTTGGACATATATTTCGATGGGGTATTTTAAACAGAAAATTAAAGCAGGAGAGATTGGTTCTTCGGCAATGCCTCACAAAGTAAATCCCATTGATTTTGAAAATGCTGAAGGAAATTTGGGTGTGGCGAATGCTTTGTTTGAGCATTTTGCCGCAAAATTGCCTATTTCTCGATTGCAAAGAGATTTGACCGATTCGACCGTTTTGAGAAACATAGGAGTGCCGATTGCCCATACATTAATCGCCTTAAATTCATTGTTGAAGGGCCTGAATAAATTGGAGCTACACCAAGAAGCTATCGACCATGATTTGGAAGAAAATTGGGCGGTTGTTGCCGAGGGTATTCAAACCATTTTGAGGAGGGAGGGGTATCCAAAACCTTACGAAGCTCTCAAAGAATTGACTCGTAAAAATGAAAAAATAACAGAGTCGAGAATCAAAGAATTTATCGATACCTTGAACGTAGGTGAGAAGGTTAAGTTTGAGTTGCGGAGAATTACACCATTCAATTATACAGGGATTTAAAATAGATAAAAAGGCTTTATTCATGGAAAGCCTTTTTTGATTTGATTACCAAACAAAATACTTTGTTTCATGTTTATAACGAGTAGAATTATTCATTCAATTATCTAAACAGAAATAAATCATGGCACAAGCAAAAATTGAAATTATCCATGCCATACGAAATACGGCAAAAAAATTGAGCGACTCTAACGACTATATGTGGGGGCACATGGGAAGCTGTAATTGCGGACATTTGGCTCAGGAAATTACCAAAAGAACCAAGGCAGAAATACATGCCTTGGCAATGAGAGGACATGGCGATTGGAATGAACAACTGAACGACTATTGCGGAATGACGCAAATGCCAATCGATTTGGTGATTCATGAAATGCTGACGGCAGGGTTTTCGGTGGAAGATTTACAGCAATTGGAGCGTTTGTCGAATCCTGAAATCCTAAAAAGACTCTCGCCCGAAAAGCGTAGCCTCAAACACAATCTAAAGGCGGATGTTGTCGTTTATTTGAATGAATGGGCAAATATGCTCGAAGAGAAACTCTTGTCTGAGATTCGATTGCCTAATTTTTTAAACGAAACAATAATCCCCGAACATGCGTAATTTCTTTATCTTTTGTGCTTTTTTTCTTCTTTTGAATGTTTCATTTGCTCAAAGTGATATTCCTGTTTCTAAAAATGAGGAAAAACAAACACAAGTTTTTTATGAAAAACCACGCCCTGAATGGATGAACAAACTCCGCTATGGAGGAAATATCTGGCTTGGTTTTTTTGGTTCTTTTTACATAGATGCTTCCCCGATGATTGGCTATGATTTGAATGAGAAAGGGACTGTGGCTGGTTTGGGAGCAACATTTATTTTTCAGGGAACTTTCAATAGAAATAATGCCAATAATGCCAACTCTACAATTTTTGGACCTAAATTATTTATCCGTCAACAAGTATATCGGAGCTTCTATGCTCATGCTGAATATGAATTTGTACATGCCTACGCCGATCAATTTTATTCATACATTCCTGATTTGAATAATCCATCAGGAGCGAATAAGAAAGTTTGGGGAAGCTCTCCTCTTGTCGGAATAGGCTTTTACCAAGGTGGAGGTGGCAATCGTGGTAGTTTTATTACACTGATGTATAATATGGGATACCCCAATAGGGGTTTTATAAGTCCTCAAAGCTTGTTGGGTAGCCAAACGCCCATTACCCTGCGGTATGGATTTTTGTTTTGAAATTGTATGCCCGTGATAAGCGGGCATTTTTTATGCTGCTAATTCATGGCGTTTCGGATAATGGATGCAATCTTTTCCTTGTGTATAAATGTCCCAAAGTAACTCAAGTGGTCGTCGTCAAAATAAAGAACTTCTTTGCCTTTGGTAATTTTTACTTGTTTGTTTTCAATCATGTTTTGACAGACATCATACACACCCACATTTTTATACTTTAGTGCCAATGACTTTATATAGTCGTTATTTTCTGCCACAATCAAACCATTTATATGGATAAAATTATAGCCATTCACTGGATTTATTTTGAGATAGGAGAAATACTGGGTTGCATTTTTATTGACCATAAAATTCAAAACAGGGGGTTGGGTAAAAAACACTACTTTGATATTGTTTTTTTCTAAAAAAGACAATAATTCATGTAGATACTTTTTGGATATTTCAGTCTGTAATTCCCAACGACAAGCCAATACTACCACTTTTGGTTTCCATTTCAAGATGTTTCCAATCATGGATTTGGCATAAGCTATTCTTTGTTCTTTGGTATAAACCCCGTTTGCCGTTTGTAAGTTGAGTTGATGAATATTTATGAAAGGATTACTGCCATTTGCTGTATAACACGAAACAGAGGTATGGAGATTAGCCGATATTTCGCCGATTAATTTTGCCCACATCACCCCATGAGAGTCTCCAATCAACATTATTTTGGGAGAACCTAAATGTTTATTTTCAATAATCCCTTCATTTTTATATGCCTCATCATATTTTCGCAATCTTTTCGGAACAATTACGCCATAGCTAAGGTTGTCTTCTGCTAAATATTTATTATGTCCGCTTTGTGTAGGCGAAATATCAAAATAGGAGCCATAATAGACTTGTTTGTTATAGCTACTTGGATAATACGGATTGTATAGGTTTGATTGAATAAATAGGGTGAATAAAGTAATCAAAATCATTCCTGCCAATACAATTTTTGGGGTATGACGGTAGCGACGTGTTTTGTTTTCGATAAAATGGTAAGACAAATAAGAGAGTAGAATTGTCAGCCCAAGAATCAATTTACGATTGCTATACCCACCGTATGGATAAGGCAAATTTTTGAAAAATACAATGATACACCAATGCCATAAGTATAAAGAATAAGATATTTTTCCGATATAAACAAAAACTTTGGTAGTCAATATTTTGCCAACAAAATCATTCGGGCTACAAAATAAGATAATGATAACTGAGCCAATAATGGGAAAAATGACAGAATAGCTAATTTGCTCATTCCCAAATATATATGACCCAATTATCAAACCAACACCAAGCATGCTTAGGATAGTGGCTTTTGTAGGGGTATTTTTGATAGTGACGTGTGAAGCCGCTACCAAACCTCCGACACTTAGTTCCCAAAATCTGGCGGGTAACATGTAAAAAGCAATATCGACTTTATGGCCTACAAATACCCAAAAAACAAAAGTAAGGAAGCTAAGAAAAATCGTAATGGTGATTGGAATGACAAAGTTTTTGAAATATTTATACGAAAAAAACAAAAAGAAAGGATAAATGAGATAAAATTGCTCTTCTACCGATAGCGACCAAGTATGTAGAAAAAAAGACTGTTCGATACTTCTATCCCAATAATTGCTGAAATTGAACAAAGCATGGACATTAAAATAGGAAAAAATAGCAGGGAAAATATCTTTGCTGACATCCTTGACAATGGGTCTGAATACGAATAATTGTACCAGCACAAATGTACATAGCACCACTGTTAGCAGCAGGGGCAATAACCTTTTGATTCGACGCAACCAAAACTGAACAATTGAAAACTGATTGTTTTGAATATCCTCAATCAATATTTTTGTAATGAGATACCCTGATATCACAAAAAATACATCAACCCCCATATATCCACCTTGCATCATGCCATAATCTAAGTGGAACAAAATAACAGGAATAACCGCCAATGTACGTAATCCATCTATCTCCGCTCTATATTTAATCATTACATTTGAATCATTTTTGTGGGTTTATGAATAATACTCGCTCAAAGCAGTGTTTGTCAAAAATATCATGAATGTTGGTAAAAAAACAACAAATATATCATTTTACTGATAGCCTTAATGATATCAATAGGATAGTTTAAGCTCATTTTTATTCTGCAAAGGTCGTAAAAAATGATAAAAAATAGATAGAATTATATTTTTTTTTGTGTACCCGCCCTATGGTAATATCAATTAAATTGGTTATGAATTTGTATTGGAAGAAGAGTTTAAGCATGATTTTTGGATAAAATGCACAATCTCGAAGCAGAATGTTTATATTTTTGTGTATTTTAGATAAATAACGTTATTTTGCATTTTTATGCTTAAATGACCTTTCTCTTGAAATTCGCCGATAAATACTCTTTTGCTCTTATTTCGTCAATTTTTTTGACAATCATTCCACTTATTTTCAGCTCTGTACTTTCTATTGGAATTATTGCGAACGAAGCCCTCATTTCTGATTTTTCGTGGAAAGAATGGGCCATCATTACGGTTGTCAGTTGTATTACATCAACTTTCGCCTTTACTCCCCCAACTTTATTGGCTCTTATTTTTGGGTATTTCATTGGTTGGCATGCCTTATTTCCTGTATTTTTGATGAATATGGTTGCGATTATCTTGGTAAATATTATTACCAAAAAAATCGATGCGGACAGATTTCGTAATCATTTATCGGAAAATCCCAAAGTAAACCGAATCCTGAAAAATATTAGCAAAGACGAGCTTCAATTTATCTTTTTCGCCAAATTATCACCAGTTTTGCCATTTGCCTTGACCAATTTTGTGTTTGCTCTTTCAGGGGCAAAGCTAAAAAATATTTTATTGGGTGGCTTTTTGGGAATGATTCCAAGAACTTTAGTAGCCGTTTGGACAGGTTCGCAAGCAAAAGAAATAAAATTGCTATTAGAGAATCCAAATGAAGGGAATTTACAAAAGATTTTGATAATTTTACTGATAGTTTTTTCGGTCGGAGGGATTCTTTATTACCTCATTCCAAAAACTGATAATAAATAATTTGTTTTACCCTAAGCCTTTAATCCTTTGAAAATAGTTTTTCTTGATGCTTTTACGCTCAGCCCCCAAAATGATTTGGATTTGTCGCCTTTACATGCCTTGGGTGATGTAACACTTTTTGACAGAACTCCCCCCGAATTAGTGGTGGCTCGTGCCAAAGAGGCGGATATTATCTTGACCAATAAATGCCCATTATCTGCCGAAACATTGCAACAATTGCCCAAGTTAAAGTATATAGGCGTAACGGCAACTGGCTATAATATCGTGGATATTTTGGCAGCTCATCAGCACGGAATTATGGTTACAAACGTGCGAGGATATGGCTCAGCATCGGTTGCACAATCGGTATTTTCGCTCATATTGAGCTTTACGAACCGTGTGGCGGCACATGCCGAAAATATCGAAAAAACTTGGCCAAATTCTCCCGATTGGTGTTTTTATCATTCACCATTTATCGAATTAGAAGGAAAAACAATCGGAATCATTGGATTGGGGGACATCGGAAAAAAAGTTGCTCAAATTGCCTTGGGCTTTGGTATGGAAGTATTGGCTACTAAACGAAATAAAAACGAAGGACTTATCCCCAATGTGCGTGTGGTTGATTGGGAAGAAGCTTTTGCCCAAAGTGATTTTATATCTTTACATTGTCCATTAACCACTGAAAATAAGGATTTTATAAACAAAAACACGCTATCTTTCATGAAGCCAAGTGCTTTCCTCATCAATACATCGAGGGGGGGATTGATTAACGAAGCGGACTTAGCAGAAGCTTTGCATCAAAATAAAATAGCTGGAGCTGGATTGGACGTATTATCTTCAGAGCCACCATTGGCGAGTAATCCATTGCTGACCGCCCCGAATTGCCTCATTACGCCACACATCGCTTGGGCAGGTATCAAGGCTCGTAGGTTATTGCTGGAAGGAGCTATCAATAATATTCTGGCGTTTCAAGAAGGTAAATCCCCTAAAGGGTTGATTCAAAATTGAGGATAACTATTCATTTATTTAAGGATTTTTAACATCCATTTTGGCATATTTTAGATTAGTTTTGTAAAAAATCATCAACAAGCGTATTTTACTCATCATTTATGAACAAATTTTTACTGAGTGTATGGCTATGCCTACACTTTTCTTCTCTTATTGCACAAGAAAATAGCAACAGCCAAACAAAGGAGGAAAAGTACTCAATCCGAATAAAAAAAACAAAAACACCAATCAAATTAGATGGTTTACTTGAAGAAGATTCATGGAAAAATGCAGATATTGCCAAAGATTTCTTTCTAAACAGACCTTATGATTCGACTTTTGCCACGCTTCAGACAGAAGTTAGAATTTTATTTGACGATAATTTTATTTATGTGGCAGCCGTTTGTTATCAACCTCGTAACCAATATGCTGTGGCAAGCTTAAAACGAGATTTTGAGGGAGGAACGAGTGATGTTTTTACGGTAAACTTTGATACTTTCCAAGATAAGTTAAACGCCTTTCAATTTGCAGTGAATCCTTATGGAGTACAACGGGAAGGACTAATTTTCAATGGACAAGAATCTTCCAATTATTGGGACAATAAGTGGTACACCCAAGTGAAAAATTATGATGACCGCTGGGTAGTAGAAATGGCGATTCCCTTCAGGACGCTTCGCTACAAAATAAAAGAAGGAGTAAATTCTTGGCGAACAAACTTTGGTAGAAATGTATTGAAAATGAATGAAGTATCAACGTGGAGTCCCGTTCCGAGAAATTTTAGACCATCGAATTTAGCTTTTGCCGGAACCCTCATTTGGGATGAACAACCGCCAAAACCTGGAGCAAATGTCTCGATAATTCCTTTCTTATCTGTGGCGACAGAGAAAGATTATCCAAGAAATTCGGATAATTTGCAGGCTCTACCCGAAACATCTAATTTTCCCAAAGGTATCGGAATGGATGCGAAAATCGCTGTCACTCCATCTTTAAATTTAGATTTGACTATCAATCCAGATTTCTCTCAAGTAGAAGTAGATAAGCAGGTGACAAATTTGAGTCGTTTCGAGCTGTTTTTTCCAGAAAGAAGGCAGTTTTTTTTAGAAAATAACGACTTATTTGGCAATTTTGGATTTCCAGATAGCCGACCTTTCTTCTCACGAAGAATAGGAATCACTAGAAATCCATTGACAGGCGTAACCCAAAAAGTGCCGATTCTTGCTGGAGCGAGATTGAGTGGTAAATTGAATGAAGATTGGAGAATAGGCCTGATGAATATGCAAACCCGTAGAGTGAATTTTGGAGATAATCAATTTTTGCCAGCTGCCAATTATTCTGTGGGAGTTGTGCAGCGAAAGGTCCTTCAACGCTCAACTATTGGGGGTATTTTTGTGAATAAAGAAAATGATTTCAGCAATTTATCGGCTTCACAAACGGAGTCTTACCGAAAATTCAATCGGGTCGCCGGAGTAGAGTTTAATTATTATTCTAAAAATTCTCGTTTTGAGTCAGAAAGTTATTTGCACAAATCGTTTTCTCCGACGAATAGTCAAGATGCTACGAGTATTGCCCACTATATGGGGTATCATCATCCGAATATTGACCTAAATCTCGGGGTGCAACGCATCGGCGAAAACTTCAATGCAGATGTAGGTTTTATTCCGAGAAAGGGCGTATGGCAAGTTTATCGTCCGGCAACAATCATTCTGAATCCCAAATCCAAAAATATTGCTAAGAAAATCAACGCCTACGGAATCGGCACAGAAGGGAAAGATGTGTTTGATTTGAAGGGTAATAGATTGGATAGCGAAACAAATTTATTCCTTTTTGCCAGCAACTCGGCAGGTTCAGAGGCTTTTATTGCTTATGGGCTTAGTTTCACTCATTTGTTTTATGAATTTGACCCAACCAATGCAAGTAATAATCCCAACCCCGATAATTATGTAAACGTGAAGCCACTACCCATTGGGGATTACCGTTCTAAATTTCTTACCTTAGGCTACACCAGTAGTAGAAGAAACAATGTGAACGGAGCGTTTCAATATACCCAAGGGCAATATTTCAATGGAAATGCCAACTTTATAACAGGTAGTATTGGGTATAGGTATCAGCCTTATGGGGTATTTTCGTTGGATTGTAATTATTCTAAAATTGATTTACCTCAGCCTTATAATAGTGTTAAATATTGGTTGTTGAGTCCGAGAGCGGAGTTGTCTTTTTCGAAAAGTGTATTTTTTAGTACTTTTTTTCAGTACAATACTCAGACCAATAATACGAATATCAACTCTCGTTTGCAGTGGAGATTTAAGCCAGTATCCGATATATTTTTGGTTTATACTGACAATTATTTTGCCGAAAGCATTCCAAATTATTCGATTAATGCCTGGATGCCAAAAAATAGGACGTTAATTCTCAAAATGACCTATTGGCTAAATGTTTAATAAAAAAAAGAGGCAGTTCAAAAAACTGCCTCTTTTTTTAACCGACTTTTTTAGCAGGATTTCCAAAGACAGTTGTTCCTTCGTCAATATTTTCAATCACGACAGAGCCAGCACCTATTCTTGCATTTTTGCCTATTTTTACACCAGAAACAATGATTGCCCCCGAACCTATGAATACCCCTTCTTCAACGTTTACCTCGCTGTTGATGATAGCACCCGCCCCAATTTGTACAAAATCACCTATCACAGCATTGACATCAACAATGGCTGAGGCATGAATGATGCAGTGATTCCCAACTGTAGCATGAGGATTGATGACCGCTCTTGCCGCAACAAGATTTCCATGACCAATAAAAGCTTCCGCAGAGACTACCGCCGTATTATGTACAGCATTGACAGGCATGACTTTGCGACGATTGACAAGCATTTCGATGATTTTCTTCTTTTCACGAATATTCTCCAAAGCAACAAATGCTTCGGTTTTTTGTCCGATTAATTTCAAAAAGCCATCATCATCGGTATCTCCCAAAATCAAAACATCACCTATTTCTTGATTATGTAATGCTTTATCATCATCCAAAAGACCATACACCACGATATTATTTCTATTAAAAATATCTAAAGCGATTTTACCTAAATTGCCTGCACCAAAAATCAAAACAGGGTTTTCCATTGCTTTTGTTTATGTTTGTTGAAAATGACTACTTTGTGTTAGAAATATCTAATTTTATTTTGCAAAGATAAGAAAAATCAATCAGCAATATCCAACCAAAAATACCGAGCAGCGTATTAATCGTTTTTTTGGTCGAATTTTTTCATAAAAACATCTCCAAAAAATACTTAAAAGAGCTGCTGCATTGATTTTATACATACGAAATGACTATATTTGTTTTTTTCAATCACCTTCATCATTAGTATTATGAGAATAAACGAATTTATTAATGACAAAAAATTGTTTTATCAAGTAATTTTGTCAGCCATTCTTTTCTTTCAAATGAATTTGTTGAGCCATGCCCAACAGAATAATCAGTACAATGCCAATACCAGATTTGAGCAGTTGGGGGCAGAATTACCAACTCCAAATACCTATCGAACCGCTTCCGGAGCTCCTGGAAAAGATTATTGGCAACAAAAAGCCGACTACGATATTAAAGTCGAATTGGATGATGCCAATCAAAAAATTATTGGTACGGAGGTAATTACTTACACCAATAAATCGCCAGACGAATTGCGTTATTTGTGGCTTCAATTAGACCAAAACCTTTTTGAAAAAAACTCTATCAATGCCCTCACTAAAACGGGAGGAGTGGAGCAACAAGGAATGTCGTTTAATGCCATTCAGAATATCAATGCTCCGTCGTCGGTGTTTGGCGGAATTTCAGGCGATAAAGAATATGGGTATAAAATTACGGCAGTGAAAGATGCCAAATCGGGTCTTGATTTGAAATATACCATCAACAATACCATGATGCGAGTAGAAATTCCGACTGTTTTGAAACCTAATGCCTCTTATTCATTCAGAATTGATTGGAGCTATAATATTACCAATTATTATGGACGTTCAGGAATGGAATATTTCCCGAAAGATGGAAATTATAATTATTTTATTGCTCATTGGTTTCCAAGAATGGCAGTATATGATGACGTAAATGGATGGCAACATAAACAATTTTTAGGGCAAGGAGAATTTACGCTTCCGTTTGGAGACTATAAAGTTGAAATTACCGTTCCGAACGACCACGTAGTAGGAGCAACGGGCGAATGTCAAAACTATGAAAAAGTCCTAACTCCAACGCAATTGAAGCGTTTGCAACAAGCCTCAAACTCTAAAACCCCTATCGTGATTGTGACACAAGAGGAGGCAATCGCAGCTGAGAAAAGCAAACCAAGCGGTAAAAAAACATGGATTTATAAAGCAACTAATGTAAGAGACTTTGCTTTTACTTCTTCTCGTAAGTTTATTTGGGATGCCATGCAGACAGATGTTTATAACAATGGTCGTAAAATTTGGTCGATGTCTTTCTATTCAAAAGAAGGAAACCCTCTTTGGGGGCAATATTCTACTCGAACCGTAGAACATACCCTAAGAAGCTACGGAAATCGTACGGTTCAGTATCCTTATCCAGTAGCAATTTCGTGTCATGCTACTGCAGGAGGCGGAATGGAGTATCCTATGATTTCGTTTAATGGAGGAAGGCCTGAGCCAGATGGAACTTATTCAGAAGCTGTTAAGGCGGGAATGATTGGCGTCATTATCCACGAAGTAGGACATAACTTCTTCCCGATGATTGTGAATACAGACGAACGTCAATGGTCTTGGATGGATGAAGGATTGAATACATTTTGTCAGTATTTGGCAGAGCAGGAGTGGGATAGAAATTTCCCTTCACGTAGAGGAGAGCCTCAAAATATTGTGCCATACATGAAAACAGAAAAAACTCAGCAAGTGCCTATCATGTCGAGTTCGGATAATATCATGGCTTTTGGACCGAATGCTTATGCAAAACCTGCTACCGGATTAAATATTTTACGAGAAACAATTATGGGAAGAGAGCTTTTCGATTATGCTTTCAAAGAGTACGCACGTCGATGGGCTTTCAAATCGCCTACTCCGGCAGACTTTTTCCGTACAATGGAAGATGCTTCGGGAGTAGATTTGGATTGGTTCTGGAAAGGATGGTTCTATGGCGTAGAACCAGTTGACCAAGATTTAGCAGAAGTTGAATGGTATTCGCCTGATAATCAAGACCCTATTGCTAAAAAGGCCGTAGAAAAAGCAGATACAGAAGCAAAAAAACAAACCTTGAGTAACATCAGAAATCAAACGGATATTAAACAAACGGTCGTAGAAGCAGATTCAACCATGAGAGATTTCTATAATTCTTATGACCGTTTTGCCGTATCGGCATCTGACAAACAAAAGTCTGAACAATACAAAGCAGGATTGACTGAAGAAGAGCGTAATTTATTAGAGTCAAATATGAATTACTACGTCATTAAGGTCAAAAATAAGGGAGGTCTTCCTATGCCTGTCATTGTCAAGATGGAATTTGAGGACGGAACAGATGAAATCGTTCGTATTCCTGCTGAAATATGGAGATTGAATGATAAAGAAGTCAGAAAAACGATTCCTACTAAAAAGAAAGTGAAAAAGTTTACCTTAGACCCTTTCTATGAAATTGCAGACATCGATGCAGATAATAATTCGTTCCCACGTGAGCCAGAAAAGCCAACCAAGTTTCAAGTATTCAAACAAGGTTCTTACAGACCTCAAGGTTTGAATCCTATGCAACAGGCTAAGCAAAATCAGCCGGCTGGAATCCAAAATAGTGGACGAAACTGATAATAATTTTGTATAAATAAAAAAACGACTGCTTTTCGGCAGTCGTTTTTTTATTATATCATTGAATTTTTCGCTTTCAAAAAAAGCGAAAACCATTGTCCGAGATAAAATTAGGCAATAACCATGTTGTGATAAATATTCTGAACATCGTCGTCGTCTTCTAATTTTTCGATAAGCTTATCGACATCTGCCGCTTGCTCTTCCGTCAAGGTTTTGGTATCTGTTGGAATTCTTTCAAAATCTGCATGAAGGAGTTCAAATCCCTTTTCTTCAAAATATTTTTGCAAAGTCCCAAAAGCTGTAAATTCACCATAAATATTGATTTGATTCGTTTCTTCGTCTAAGAAAACCTCCTCCGCACCAAAATCTATTAATTCCAATTCCAATTCTTCTACATCAACTTTGCCGTCGTTAGCAATTTTGAATACAGATTTTCTGTCGAAGATGAAGTCCAACATACCAGAAGTTCCTAAGCTACCGCCACATTTTGAGAAATAACTTCTGATATTCGCAACCGAACGGTTGGTATTGTCAGTGGTACATTCTACCAATATAGCAATGCCGTGCTGAGCATATCCCTCATATACCATCTCTTTGTAGTCTTCTTGGTCTTTCGAAGAAGCTCTTTTGATGGCATTTTCGACGTTTGTTTTGGGCATGTTGGCAGCCTTGGCATTTTGTATAATAGCCCTCAAACGAGAGTTGCTGTTAGGGTCAGGTCCTCCTGCCTTTACAGCGATAGCAATATCTTTACCGATTCTGGTAAAAGTTTTAGCCATTTGCCCCCAACGTTTCATTTTTCGGGCTTTTCTAAATTCAAACGCTCTTCCCATTTATTTATAAAAGAAATATTTTTATGAATGATTTTGATTGCGAAATTATAAAATTTTACTCAATCAAGCACAAAAACTCTAAATTTCGTTCGTAATAAATTTAAAAATTATTATTGCTATTTATTTTTATAGGGCAAACTTGTGGCTAAATTTCGTACCAAACTACTCGCTAATTGATGTGGCGTGTCTAAAGGATGATTCGGTTGATTGCTAAATTCGTTCGACCACAGCATTTCTTCTGTTTTGGCATCAAATAGTTTGGCTTGAAGTGTTGCTCCATCTCTGTTACGAAAGGTCGGATTAGGCATTGTGGGATACATAGAAGAATATAATTGACTGATGGTAATAGACAAGTCGCCATAAATGATCGCATCTACACCTAAAATCTGAGCTAAATATCCTTTATTTTGCATATCGACGGAGGCGATGGAAATATCGTTTTCTTTGAGAATCTGATTGGTTTTTGTGAAATTTTGCAAAGAAAACTCATATTGTCCTTTTTCGATTTTTTTGGCAATGTGTATGAATAATTCTTTTTGAGAATCAAGACTTGCCTCCAGCTCTCTTTTTCCGAAAATATGGCTTTCTTTTTTGGTTTTGGTGTAAGGATTTTCAAAATGAACGAAAAATGGCAAAATGGCAATCGTTCGATGATTTTTCCTGGCTTCATTGAAGTTCTTACTTACGTAAGGAGAAGAAGAAGCACAGCTATTAAGAATAAGCATTACGAATGCAAGGAATAGGGGCTTGGCATGTATCATTTTGAGGAATATTTTTGGATAAAACGATGTGAAAAACAATTTTAATATAGTCCTATAACGATTTTGTAGCTCGTAATGCTATATAATGATAAAATTATTGGTTTTTCCAATAGAAAGGGCGTAATTTTGCACCCGAATTTATGTAAATAGCTTCATTTTATTAATTATTATTATACATTTTAGATAATTATCATGTCTGCATCAAATTTAGTCGCTGACAGAATCAATGCGTTGGAAGAATCAGCTACGCTTGGTATGTCGAAAAAGTCGCGTGAATTAGCGGCATTGGGTCACAAAGTAATCAATCTATCTGTCGGAGAGCCTGATTTTAAAACTCCCAAACATATCTGTGATGCTGCAAAAGCAGCCATTGACGCTGGTTTTCACCACTACACACCAGTAGCTGGTATTCCAGAATTACGTAAAGTAATTGCAGACAAATTAAAGCGAGAGAATAATATCGATTGGAAGCCTGAAAACATTGTGATTTCTACGGGGGCAAAACATTCGTTGGCAAATGTTATTCAATGTTTGATTAATCCAGGTGATGAAGTTGTGATATTGGCTCCTTATTGGGTGAGCTATTCGGAGATGGTAAAATTGGCAGACGGAAAATCTGTGATTGTAGAGGGTGCATTTGATAATGGTTTTAAAGTAACTCCTCAACAGCTAGAGGCTGCCATTACAAGTCGTACGAAAATCGTTATGTATGCGTCGCCAAATAATCCTACCGGTTCTATTTATAGCGAGGCAGAATTGCGTGCCTTGGCAGCAGTTATCGAAAAACATGAAAATGTATTCGTATTAGCAGATGAAATTTATGAATATATCAATTTTACGGATGAAGGTCATTTCAGCATGGGTTCTATCCCAAGTTTGAAAGATAGAGTCATTACCGTAAATGGTTTTGCGAAAGGATTTGCAATGACTGGCTGGCGTTTGGGATACATTGCCGCAGCAAAGTGGATTGCTGATGCAGTGGAAAAATTGCAAGGGCAAGTGACTTCTGGCACAAACTCTATTGCTCAAAGGGCTGCTGTGGTTGCATGGGAAGATACTTCTGCTCCTGCGATGATGAAAGAAGCATATTTACGTCGCAGAAACCTAGTAGTAGGCTTGCTACGTGAAATTCCAGGATTCAAAGTTAATATGCCAGAAGGTGCATTTTATGCTTTCCCTGATGTAAGTTATTATTTTGGTAAATCAGACGGAAACGTAACAATCAAAGATGCAGACGAACTTTGTATGTGGTTGCTTGAAACGGCTCACGTGGCTCTAGTGGGCGGTGGCTCGTTTGGTGCTCCAAATTGTTTGCGTTTGTCAACTGCCGCTTCAGATGAAAATTTGGTGGAGGCTGTCGCTCGTGTGAAAGCTGCTTTGGCAAATTTGAAATAATAATAAATAATATCCAGACAGACCTGTGTTTTAAAGGTCTGTCTGTGTATTTCTCCAATCCCAAAGCACAATTCGCCAAACTTCGTTTAGAGCAAAATCTTCAAAATCTTTTACCCCCACAAATCCGACTCTTCCGTGTGCTTTTAGGGAACGTGGATTATTGATAGAGATGTCTGTTACACATAGTTCAAATGTATTCGATAATTCTTCTCTAAGTTTTTGGTACATTTTATCGAATAAACCAATACTTCGGAAGCCTTTTCCGACACATACTTGCCCCATTACGACATATTTGAAGTCTTTTAAAAATTTCCCTTCATACTCTATTTGGTCAATTTCTTCAAAAAGAACTTTTAATTCTTTTACATCATGTCGAAACGCTGGCAACATCGCCAGACAGTAAGCTACGACTGTATCGCCGTCTTTGGCAATGACACTGGCTTGGGCTTCATTCATTGCTTTTAGCACAGCATACTCATGCTCAACCGTAACAAACCCTTGGCTTGCCATTTCTTCTTTGCTGAGGTTTTTCTTTAAATTTTGTTGTTGAAGCAAAAGAATTCCTCGTACATCCGCCTCGGATTGAACAGTGGTGATTATGGGTGAACTTATGATTTGATTCATATCGTATAATTTAAAGATGCAAGTAAAAAAAAATATTTATCTTTGACAATGAAAAATATATTATTTGACCAAAACCATTCATCCTTAATATGAAATTAATCATTTCCATACTTGGCTTTTTTGTGGCTACGCTTGCATTTGCTCAAGTGAAATCTGAACGTTATTTGTTGGTTGGTACTTATACACGTGGGAAAAGCGAAGGAATTTATTTATATAAATTTAATTGTAATTCTGCTAAATTTAAAGCCATAAGTATAGCAAAAAACATAGAAAATCCTTCTTTTTTGGCAATTTCTCCTGACGAAAAACATGTGTACGCCGTAGGTGAAATAGAAGGTGAAGGCTCTGTTTCTGCCTTTAATTTTGACAAACAAAATGGTCGATTAGACAAAATAAACACTCAGACAACCGGAGGGGCAAATCCATGTCATATAAGCCTCGACCAAACAAACAAATGGGCCATTGTAGGAAATTATACTGGGGGTAATTTGTCGATTTTACCGATTCGTGTCGATGGCTCATTGGACAAACCACAATCCATTATCAATCATACTGGAAAAGGGCCTAATGTGAATCGTCAGGAAAAACCGCACGTTCATTCAATCAATATTGCTCCTAATAATCAAGATGTTTTTGTGGCAGATTTAGGAATTGATAAGTTGATGAAATATTCCTTGAATGTATCAAGTGGAGAGTTATCGGTTGGTCGTCCATCTTCAACTGATTTAGCCGCAGGTTCTGGCCCAAGACATCTCGATTTCCATCCAAACGGAAAATGGGTGTATGTGATACAAGAGCTGTCGAGTACCATTACAGCAATGAATTATCAAGAGGGAGCTTTGATTGCCTTTCAGACAGTAAGTACTTTGCCAAATTCGTATCCTCAACCTTCCAAAAATTTTAGTGCCGATATTCATGTATCGCCAGACGGCAAATTTTTATATGGCTCGAATCGATTTGTGGATGCTATTGGAGGAAAAAATACATTTGCTTCGGACAATTCTACGGATACGATAGTGATTTATGAGATAAATTCAAAAGATGGGACTTTGAAATATGTTGGAAATGAGCCTGTTTTGGGAAAAGTTCCTCGAAATTTTATGATTACCCCCAATGGAAAATATATATTAGTAGCCAACCAAGAAACGGATAGTATCACGATATTTAAACGGAACTTTCGAACGGGAAAATTAACACCAATGAAAAATAAAATATCTGTTCCTACGCCAGTTTGCCTAAAAATGACTTCTATTGATTAATGATATGACACACAAAACCTTTAAGTGTTTTGTGTGTCATGTACTTCAATTATTTCATATCATTCATAATACCCATAATTTCTTCCGAAATTCCGGTATTAGAGAATCCGCCATCGTGGAATAAATTTTGCATCGTTACCATTCTTGTAAGGTCTGAGAATAAAGTAATGACATAATCTGCACAAGAATCCGCAGATGCGTTTCCAAGAGGGGCTGTTTTGTCTGCAAAATCAAAGAATTTATCAAACCCTCCGATGCCCGAACCTGCTGAGGTTTCGGTAGGAGATTGTGAAACGGTATTGACACGTACTTTTTTCAATTTACCGTAACGGTATCCATACCCACGTGCGATAGACTCAAGCATGGCTTTAGCCTCTGCCATATCGGTATAAAAAGGGAATGTTCGTTGGGCAGCCATGTAGCTCAGAGCAACAAATGAGCCATATTCATTGACAGCGTCTAATTTTTCGGCAACTTGTAAAAATCTGTGAAACGATAATGCCGAAATATCCAAACTTTTCATGTACCAATCGTAATTCAAATCTCCATACGGACGACCTTTACGGATATTCGGAGACATACCGATTGAATGTAAAACAAAATCCAATTTTCCACCAACGGCTTCCATTGATTTTTGATACAAATTCTCGATATCTTCTGTGGATGTTGCATCTGCTGGAATAATTTCAGCTTCGCATACTTCTGCCAATTTATTGATTTCTCCCATACGCATTGCTATTGGAGCATTGGTAAGAACAATTTTAGCTCCCTCTTCATGAGCCTTCAACGCCACTTTCCAAGCGATTGATTTTTCATTTAATGCACCTGAGATGATGCCTGTTTTACCTTTAAGTAGTCCGTATGCCATTGAATTTTCTATTTACGTTGTTAATAATGACGAATAATAAATGTGGTTTTGGTACTGACATTTTTATTTGATGCCCCAAAGGTACGGATTTTCTAAAAAATAAAAAACCGCCTCTCAAAAATAGAAAGGCGGTTTATTTGATTTTTATTTGTTGATTCTAAGCCATGAATGTCTAAGCAAGCACCCCTGGTGAATTTCTTTAGAAGATATATTTATTTGCTTGTAGCATGGCATCAGCAATGCGTCGGCGTGTATCTTTCAAATTTATTGGGTCAATTTTTGTAAATCGTTTCAATCCCATGAGCATGACTCTAAGTTCATCCCCTTCTGCAAATGAAGTGATTGCTGCCTTTCCAGCCTGATTCACACGATTGACTGCCTCATGTAGATAAATTATTGCCATATCTTTTTGGAGAGAAACAGCCTCTTCTCCTT